>UMBZ01003313.1_pt1 | contig 192950 bp, 133 predicted proteins | sample 1964091 | NCBI WGS metagenome assembly UMBZ01 (sample SAMEA4835954, study PRJEB28245) | human gut metagenome | biome: gut microbiome; material: fecal sample | place: Denmark | collected 2008
CAGAGGCAATCTTTCTTGCGTGAGTCTGTGCTCTCTGTCTGTCACCGTCGGCAATGGCTTGTTTCAAGCGTTCGTTTTCGGCACTCATATCGTTAAGCTTCTGACGCATACCTTCCAAATCTCCGTAATCGTAACGGTAAACAGTCTTGCTGCGGTCCCATCTGCGCTGTTTAAATTTGTAGCTCAATCCAAGTGTTGCCGAAAGGTTACCTTCGCCGGAACGTCCGCCATCCTCACCGTCGAAGCGGTCGTTAACAAACATGCCGCGTACATCGAGGTTCAACGCCAACGATTTGCAGAAGTGCCAAGATGTAAGCACACCGATGTTGGCGCTTACTTCCTTAGCCGATGGAGAATCGTACACACGTGCCCATCCCAAACCAGCATACGGACTGAGGTCCCACTTGCGGTTTTCGTTATATCCGCCAAAGAGGTTCAGCACGTTGAACATCACGTCGGCATGGAGGTTACCCATTTTATATTTAGAATAACGCAGATATTCTCCGTGTCCGTCTTTACCGGGAACATTTTCGCCTGTAGAGTGTGCCGGAGTAGAGATAACATCCTGTGTAGCACCCTTGCTCTTCAGTCCGCTGTACATGAATCTGATTCCGATGCCCGGAGTGAACCATTTACCAACAGCCACATCCAATGCCGGAGCGATACGTTTCTTCAAATCGATTTGTTTGTCATGGTCGCCAAAGTAAACCTGTCCACCTGCGCCAAGGCTGATGAACCAGTTGTTCCAGAAACGATTGGTTTCTACTTTATACTTATCAGCACTGTATTCTACCTTCTCTTCCACATTGGAATTCTGGGCAAAAATCGGGCTAATAGCCACTGCACATAAAGCAGTTAAAAAGATTTTCTTGTTCATAATTCTATCAGATATTAATAATTATTCTTTTTCCTTTTTAAAACGTGTCGACACCCCTTATTATATAATATATAATGGAGCATCGACACTGAGATGAGAGAATGTTTATTGTTTTTTCAATCTTACAATAAAAGTACCGTGTTTCACAACCTGTCCTGTAAGAGGGGTACTTGCGGTGAGGGTCTGTGTACTTGCGGTTAGATGATTTATCAAGTCTTTTGCCGAGTAAGCAGCGGTCTTGTCGAGAGCGTCGAAGTCGGCAATAGCGATGTTGTAAGTAGCGTTTTTGTCGCTGATGTTAACAGCTGCAATAGCTACATCACCATTAGCAAGGTCCTTTTGATAATAATCTATGCCGTTTTCGTTCTTTATGAACTCAGCACCTTGACCCATTGGGTCTTGATTGATGGCGATCAGTTCTTGGTTCTTAACCAACGCAAGGTCGTGTGCCAATTCTGTAGAACTCATATCTCTTGTCATATCAAAGCCAAGTAGGATAGGCGAGCTCCACATACACCACATAGCAAACGATGTTTCAGCTTCGTCAGATGTAAGACCACCTTTCTGATTGTAAACGCAATCGCTCGATGCTGTACCTGTACCGCGGATGCCTACACAAATCATGTCGGCATCATTATAACGGTTGATACCTACATACGGCCATAGGTTACGCATCAGTCCGATAGTGTTATGTACACCGATACCACCGTCGTTCACATCTTTAAAATTACCAGATAGGAGATACGTTCCCCACCATCCATCGCGGTGGTCGTAGGTAGTACGCCAGCAAGTAGCACCAGTTTCCGCTCCCCACTTCCATGGGTCGTGAATGCCCCATTCGCACATATATAGCATCAAGCCGCATTCCTTAAGTGCCATACCCATCTTGGTATAGAGCTGCTGTGCCATTTCGCGTGTATTCCAATAGCTGGTGATATCTCCTTTTTTGAAAGTACGTTTAGTTGCACCGGTAGGAGCCATATCGAGATCGAAATACCAGTCTTCTTTCAAGAAGTCGTATCCCCAGTCTTTATAGTCTTGTGCATGAAGTTCTTCATAACCGTACGATGCGAAATGCTTTTCGCAAGTCTTGGTTCCGCAGTCAGAGTAGATACCTGCTTTCAAGCCATATTGATGAATCAAGTCGGACATGCGTTTCATGCCGTTTACACCATTCTTTGATGGGAACTTAGCTTCATCCGGAATCTGATGTCCGTTGTCGTTTTGGTCTTTCACCTGCCAGCAGTCGTCAATACCGAAGTACTTGTAACCGGCATCGATGAGGCCCTTGTTTTTCATTCCTTCCAATTGCTTAGCCAGCATATCGTATCCAATGTTACCCTTGAATACATTCCATGTCTGCCAGCCCATCATAGGGGTAGGCGATAGGAGTTCGTTGGCGGTAGCGGCAACGTGAAGTTTGATTCCTTCTTTATAGGTAGTATTTCCTACAGTGAATTCTACAGAGTAAACATAGTCGCCTGCAGCTGGTGCTGTACCTTGTACCAGGCAACGATCAGCGTTCCAAGTAAGTCCTTCGGGCAGATTGTAAGCACGCTTAATACCGTCTTTAACAGGAATTACAGCATGAGCGGTCTGCGATGTGCTTTGCGGAACACGAATCTTATGCATGAAAGGCTGTCCGGCAATGGCGAAAACAGTGTTGGCACATGCCAAGTGGCTTTGCAAGCCGGGAACCCAGTCAGCGTTTTCTTCCTTTGCTTCAGGGTTAGGTACTATAGTCCACTTATCTGCAAAACGTTTTAAGTTAAGGGGCACGGTATAATATGTGTTAGCCTTGAATTCATTTATCTTAAGCGCTTCTTCGAAAGTGATGATATGAAGGTTGGTCTTTATTTCTACCTTCATATTCTTGCCATAAATACCATTAACAGGAGCCACGCTCATATATCCGTGGAATGTAGAAGTTGTCAGCATAGGCTGGTCTGTCAATTCCATCGTGATGATTGAAGCGTTAGTAGCAGGTGTAAGATTGATGGTATAGTTTGTAAGATTGCAAGTAAAATCACCGCCGAGTTGTGTATCCGGAATAGTAAGCGATATGCTTTGCAGCTTTTCGCCGGCTACGTCGGTACCATCGGCGTTAATATCAAGTTTTAAGCAAGTCAAGATATATTTAAAGGTGAACTTGGAAGATGAGCCTTCTTGAGGTCTACCCACTTTCCAGTCGCCTTCTAATTGACGAGTGACAGTAGAATAATGCTGTATCAGCGGAAGATTTCCTTTGATAGCCGTCGGGTTATTGCCTGCGGTTTCTGTATATGGGTAATAAGCGTAAACAGGAACTTCACCGTTCTGTAAGTTACCTGCAAACGAAGTTGAGGCTGTTTCGGTATTGCTTTGGTTGATAAAGCAGGCATTTGTTGTAGTCTTCCCGAATACACCGATTTTGTCGCCCGGCAACCAATTAACACCAAGTTCTTCTGATAGATATTCTGTGGGATCGATAGCAGTGCGCGATTCCACGCCGTCAGAAGTTGGTGCTGAGCAATTAGCCTCTATTACTGTGTTATATACTCCAGGCAATGAATGCTCTTCGTCGGCATCACAAGCAAATAGAAACGCTGATGCGGCCAGCAATGTTGTAAATTTTGTAGAAATCATGTTTTTCATGGTTGTTTTTAAGAGTTTCGCAAGGGGTTAGCTTGCAAATATGTTGCAACAATTGATTATTTTCTAAGTACTGTCAACGTCAAATGGCGTTAATCTATTTAAAACATTTCAAGCCCGGAGAGGAATAACGAGCGTTCTTCCTCACCGGGCTGAGATATTTAGAATATAGATCCACCGTTGGTAGTTCCCTGAGTATCACCAGAATGTCTTGCTTTTTCAGACCTACGTTGATGTTTGAATACTGGGTCGGCATTGTGTCTAATTACAGCTTCAATACACCAAGATGTAGTTGGCTCTGTACCTACACGGTTAAGCATAACCCAACCCCAAGGCTTAGTTCTCAAGTCATCTGTAGTGTTCTGTTTATTCGCTCTGATATAGTCAAGCCAAATTTTATTCAGGTCTTTAGCAATTTGGGATGGGAGGTAATATTTAGTATCAATCAAATTTTTTGCACCTTGACCACCCAAATATGTCATTGAGAAGTTTCTATGCTCACTTGAGCTGTAGTTATTAGCGTAAGCGGCGAGAACGTTTGTTACACAATTTTTAACACCGTCTTTATAATAGAAACCATATATAGTACTATATTGTACTGGGTCTGCAACTTCAGAATAGATGAAATTCATTCCATTATTGCTAAGAACATTAGCTGAAGTACTGCTGGCATTTGTAGCAGGTATTGTTTTAAATGGCATTTGTGAATAATACACATTAGTATTGGCAACATCATCGAAGATATTCATCCATGCATCAGTACCATTTAACTCTTCCCATGTATTAAAGTATTTTCTTTCAGAACCGTTAAGCTGAATTTTAAAAATTACTTTTCCCTTAACATCGGCAATGGTTGTGTTTGGGGTTACATTAGCTGCAACTAATCCCATTTCTCCAGCTTTATCAATTACTGCTTTCAACCGTTGATATAAGAGTCTCATATTATCAGTGTTCTTTTCCTGCAGCCAGTCAGAAATAGCAACTACACAGAATTCGTCTTTATGGAGTCCTTTCATTTCAGAATGGAGCGCATTAATTGCATCTTCAATAGTCCAGTAGCCACCGCCATCTTTCTTCATTGGTTTGCCGTCAGGAAGAGCAATACCTACTGATGTGGAACCGCCATCATAAGTAGATGTCTGATTAACAGTGTTTACATGGAACTGGAATACACGTATACCATTCTCAAACTGCTCTGTTAAATTCAAAGTCTGAGTCTTTTGGTAATCTTTATTCAGTTTATAGCTGAATGTCAGTGCAGAACCCGGCATTGAGATTTCAGAAAGATAGATATTCGGGTCGAGCTGTGACAACCAAATCTTGTAGTCGAACTGTAGGTTGCTGGCATTGATTTTCGGAAGTTTAGCAAAATGAATCTGGCTCTTTTTGAAATTAGTCATATTCAAAGTCTTGGTCAAAGTCTGTGCAGCACTAGTAACCACCTTAACCTTCATTCTCTTAACATTAGGATTAGGAATCATAAATGCGCGAACATTGAGCTTACTGTCAGGGCCCATAGGTACACCAATTTGGTGGCCAGCAGCATCCTTAAACTTCGTATCGATTTGGATGAAGTTTGATGCATTCTCTCCGAATGTTATGGCTTTAGTATCGTAATTATACGTAAAATCACCGGCAATAGGAGCATCAGCTTCTATGATGACAGAAGTGATAAGTACTTTATACTGAAGGTTGGTTTGCTCTACACCATTTACGGTAACATTAAGCATACTGGCAAATGGCTCGAACTGCAAATCTACTTTAGCATTATTCTGAGTGTTAGGCATGAAACCAGCTTTCTTCGCAATCATGAGTGCACTGTTCATATCGGCAGTAGCCTCAAGATTACTTACAGGATTTTCACTATTCATTATTTCTGTTGTAGACGCAGTCTGGAAAATAGGCATAGTAGCACTAAGCGAATGTCCGCTGCCGCTGTTAGCTTTAACATTCTGAGCAGGATACATTCCGTAGAAATCGTATGTATTGGCATCGCTCAACTGAATACCTATTTCACTATTCTTGGTAGCTGTAGCCGAATACTGGTCTTTCACACCATGAACAGTGTATGCAGCCTGTTGGCGGCCTGTCATGGCTTGCGGAGAATAAATATAAACTTGGTCTAATGGATCCTGATAGTTCCAGAAGATTTTCCAATAAGTAGCGTTAGGGTTTGCTACGTCTTCAGGATCGTAGTATGTGCGCGAAAGGTTAGTGTCTGTACCGAAATCAAATTCAGTGCCTTTGGGTAGAGGTTTTCCACCCGTTGTATTATCATTGACGCAGCTAGCAAGACCTATTATCATCAATGATAAAGTAAAAATCGATATTAAAAATCCTTTATTCATATTCTTTGTTTTTGTTTTATACCTCTTTCATTAGTTTTAATCTCACAGTGTGTGTAAACTACATCTATTAATCCCAATTAGATGTGTTTGAAAAGTCATTGTCTGTATTAAAGCCCGTATTGACATCTTGTTTTGTTGTTTCGATGCCCGGAGACTTAGTAGTAGGCTCGATAGAACCTGTGACGCATAGCCCCTCTTCTAACTCAACTTGAGTCTTCTTAGTATATGGAGCCTCATAGATTTTCTTTTTAGCTACTGTTTTGTCCATAAGTTTTTTATTAAGAAATTATTTGTTTTTATGTTTAAAATCACTGATAGTCACAAAGATAAGGTAGATTTTGTTACAATGTATTTAAAAATCGATTTAAATTTATGTAATGGCTTCTATTTTTTCTTTTTATGCTGTTTTCCGTAACCGTAACCATATCCATAGCCGTATCCATAACCGTAACCGTAGCCGTATCCATAGCCTCGGCGGTGTGGGTCTACGCCATTTAAGATAAGCGACATATTATTCAGTTTATTGTCGCGGTAGAGTTCCTCCAAGTCGGGCAACTGACGGCGGTCTAGTTTGCCTGCGCGTACCACGAAGATTGTAAGATCGCTGATACGGTTACTGATAGTAGCATCCGCTACGATGCCAACCGGAACATTATCAACAATGATATAATCATAACGCTTGCGCAACTCTGCCATCATAGTATCCAAGCGTTCGTCCATAAGCAACTCAGCCGGATTAGGTGCTATAGTACCCGATGAAATAATATCCAGATTTTCGAAATTCTCGTCAGTATGAATAATGTCGTCAAGACGGATGTTTTCGTCCGCCAGATAATTAGTAACACCCGCCGGATGCTTGTGGTAGTGTCGGCTCAGTGTACCTTTACGGATATCAAGATCGACCAATACCACGCGCTTATTGGTAATAGCAAGGCTCATTGCCAAATTACGCGAAATGAATGTCTTTCCTGCACCTTCAGAAAACGAAGTAAAGGTAATGACCTGCATCGGCTTGTCTTTCTTAGCCATGAAAGCCATGTTAGTACGCAGAATACGGAAACTCTCAGAAAGCATGCCGTTCTCTTTATCTACGGCAACGCCAGCTTTCGATGCATCCTTGTCTTGCGGAACCTCTCCAAGGAAAGGTATGCTAACTACACCCTTCAAGTCTTTGCGGCTACGTACCCTTGTATCTAAGAACAATATCATAAGGAATACCGCGCAAGGCACTGCCAAGCCAACAAGAAGGCCGAGCAACAATATACGCTTACGTACCGGCGAGATAGGTCCTGTAGGTCCGTCTACGCTATCTATAGTACGTGCATTGTTATCTACCATAGCCTGCGAGAGCGCATTCTCTTCACGACGATTAAGCAAGAACATATAAAGCGACTCCTTGATTTTCTGCTGTCGCTCTATAGAAAGCATCTGTCGTTCTTTGGTAGGCACTGTAGTGAATCGCTTCTGCGCCTGCTCCTGACGGCTGCGGGCATCGTTACGCTTCATGTTGATACTAACTATCATATTGTCTACCGCACGTATGATAGATTGCTTCAAGGCATGGATAGAATTATCCAGTTCCTTCACCACAGGGTTATTCTCGCTACTGTCGGCAATCAGTTTGTCGCGCTTCAGCTTCAAAGAGTTGTACTGATTAATCTGTCCCTCTACAGAAGCATCGCTGATACCAGTGCCCGAAGGAATAAGGTCGCGACTCTTTGTAGGGTCTGTAAGATACTCCTTGATGAACTGCGCCAACTTCAGCTGAGTTTCCTGCTCCATAGCGTCGGCACTGTAAGTCTGCGCCTCGCCCATGTATTGTCCAGCCAGCGATCCGATATCCATAAGCTGATTACTCTGCTTAAACGATTCGAGTTCGGTTTCTACACCACCCAACTCTCGTTGGATGATAATCAATCGCTCGTTGATGAACTTGGAAGTATTTACTGCCACCAAGTTTTTATCGTTCACCGCCTCCTCGTTATATACGTTTACAAGAGTGTTTAGCACATCCTCGGCACGCAGTGGAGAGTCGTCTTTAAGTGAAAGAACAAGGATAGACGATTCATCTTCCTCTTGACGGATACCCATGCTACCCAAGAAGCGACCTGCCGCAGCGTTCAGTGGAATCTTGCTTACATGGATGTCACGGCCTACCCATGACTTGCTCCAATGATCGGTGCTTGTAACCAATATCTTTTCGCTTCCTATAGATAAGGTGTCATTAAGCTGTACTTTATAAGTCTCTTGCGCGCCCGGTATTCCTTCAATTTCCGAAAGCTCTACGCTAGTTTCATCCTTTGGAGTTACCACGAACGAGAAATATCGTTCAGGCAACACATTGAAAAAAGAAACCTGCACCGGCGAAAGGTTATAAAGCTCATTCATGCGCAATCCCTTTTCAACCCTGTAGTCTACATCGGCATGCAGCCTCTGCACTACTTCGCGCATCAGTCGTTTAGAACGGAACTGAAGGATTTCGTTCGCCACGTTCACCTTATTTATATAGTTATCGTAACGGTCGAGTCCTGCCGTAGAAGTCTTGTTAGACGGATCCTTGATGATGACTGTAACCGAACGGAAGAAAACCAGCGGCGATTGTGCATAATAATACCACGCCAGTCCTCCGAAAAACAGAATTGAAAGCACGAACCACTTCCATTTAGACAACAGATAGACGAATAAGTCCACCAAGTTGATGCTCTGTTCGTTTTTGCCAGATAAATTATTGTTTTGCATAGCTTAATATGTGTTTTACTTTGTAACCCAAAGGATAGAACAAATAGCAGTGATAAGTGAAAGGAAGCCAGAGATATATTTCCAACTCTTGTCTTCACTATCTTGTTTGCGATATTTAGGCTCTACGTAAACGATATCGTTTTGCTGCAGGTAGAAGCAAGGAGAATCAAACAGATACTTGCTGCGCAAGTCGTGCTGATACATAACTCGTTCTCCGCCTACTTCACGGATAACCGCCACTCTGTTTACTCGTCCTCTTGAAGAAACATCGCCCGCCTTGGCTATAGCTTCTAGCAAAGTGATTCTATCACCATCCACCGTGAAAGTACCAGTATTGTTCACCGCCCCCAGCACAGTGTACTTAAAATTGAGGAATTCAAGCGACACCAGTGGGTCTTTGATATACTGTCCTTCTATGATTCGGTTACGTATCATGGAAGTTACCTCGCTTACTTTCAGGCCTTCTACATGCAACTTTCCGAGAATAGGAAAATCTATGTTTCCTTCCACGTCTACACGATATCCTTTCTTTGCTACAGCTGCTTCGGTTACCGCTCCGTTAGTACCCAGCTGGAAAGACCCAGCATTAGCATTGAACGGGATGGCCAGTTCTGGACTTTTGCTGCTTACGGTGATGTCCAAGCGGTCGTTGGCATGTACTACGGCTTCATACTTGGTATCGTATGGGTATCCATGTCCCATCTCCATATCCTGTAAATAAACGAATTTCTTCGATGAGCTACAGGACGAGACCAAAAGAGTCACTACCAGTGCGACTAAAAAATAGAGGTTTCTTTTCATCTGTCTTATAATTGTTAGTTCTTGATTATCAATTATGATATTCGCGATATTCAGCCCCGCGCATATAGGCTATTATAGCAAACCCTTGCAGCGTCAATGTTTGGCAAGCACTCCATACATCCTACAGTAACTTGTTCTGCTATCTGTATTAATGTGCAGTACAAGGCCTCCAGTAAGCCAGCATCCTGTCGGATGGCAGAGCAAGAGGGTAGAAGTGCGGCAAAAATCTCCGGACCTTCGAGCGGAGAGAAGCGGTTCGTTTCAGCTTGTTTCAGCCGGGCGATGCCTGCCACCGGGTAGCCTTCGTTCTTATAACAAGAAGTCTTGCCGCTCCATGGCGTACCGTAAACCATCACTTTCCCGTCTTCTATACGTAGTGCCGGATTATCATCGTTCAGCAATCGGCAGTCGGGAAAAGCCTGCAACCACTGTCGTGCGTGGGTGCTTTTTCCTGTACCACTCTTCCCAAGGAACAAATAACTCTTTCCTTCCATGTTTACGCACGAAGCATGAACAAACACACCATCGTGCTCAAGTACAGCTTGTGCAAAGAGAAACCTGACCATAGACGAAAGCACCGCTCCCATAGACAAATCTTCCGGGCGGATATAAGCCGTGGCACTCTCAAAATGAGGGTCTGTAATCATAGTATGCACTAAGCCATTCTGCATAGTATCATTATTAATCTCTACACAGTAGCCATTAGTGCTACGAAACAAACGTGTTCTACCAATATCATTAGGTGAATCTTCGAGCAATTCCGTGCGTTTGCCATCGTCAGCAAAAGATTGCGTGGTAGCAAGTACACGGAAAATCGCTTTCTCCTCTGAGCACGTCTTGCAACGGAACGGATGGAAAGAAGGTAATATTGTTTCTACGTCCCAACCATCAGGAAGGGCAACCGAAAACAACAATCCCGCCACTCTGAAATAATATTCGTTTCTCATTTAAGGTTCCCTATAATTAGTTTAACCGAAGTCCAAAACGCCTCCTTGCGGGCGTAAGTATTCGAAAAATCGCGTCGTTTCCAGAAAGAGAAAAATGTACGCATCTTCCGTTTCCATTTAGTTTGCGAAGCCTCGCCCTTAGTATCACCATATTGTCCGAAGTTTCCTCCTTTTAGAACTATCTGAAGCAATGCAGGCGATGTTTCGTTATCAGTATTAGTAAACGGAAGCACTTTGTTGTTCAGCCCAAGAAATTCAGTCAGGAAAGTATGGAGTTGTTTACTCCATTTTAGTAATCCCGTACGCTTGTAAACAGCTTCTAATTCCTCGGCAGAATAACTGCCATGTAAAGAATGATAAGCCCTTGCCATATCACAGAACTGCCGTAACCCTATGCCATGCCCCATCATATGCTTTAGCAGATGAGAGTTAAGCGCTAACAAGTTTAGCAAAGGCGACGGTACAGAAACCGATAAGTTCTCACCTATCTGTCGATTAGAGAATCCGTGCTTCTTAATCAACTTTGAAAGAAACCCTTTCAGCAGCGGATTATACAAGTCGAACAGTTGGGTGTGATGCTCTATCTCTATCCCCGCGCAACTATAATTGTTGCTGCCATCCGCATGCCTCTCCACCAGATGTCCGGTTTGGCGCATCAACTCTGCAGCCTTCCGCTCCTCTTTTTCCGAAGAAAAATAAAGATCGATATCCCCGCATTCGCGCAATAACGGAAATTCATAAAACGCGGCTACGCCCTGACCTTTCAGTAATACCGGATGCAAGTCGTTCTGCGCCATTGCTTGCTGCAGACTACCCAGCACCGCATTCATCTTCTGGTTTCTTTGCTCTATACTATCTACCGATGCCACCCAGCGCATCATCAACATATCGTTGGGCAGTAAATCTTCGGGCAAATAATCTAATCCGCGAAACACAAAGCCCGTCACCGTTTGGCGAACCGCCATCCGGTGTACGTTTTTCCATTCGGCCTCAGTAAGCGGAAAAGGCGAGAAATCATCTATTTCCCTCTCCCATAATCCGGCACGTAGCAGACAGAACAGCGCCCTATGTTCCGTAGTTAAATTCATTCAATATATATTCAGCCAATCAGCCCCATGGTTTCCCATTCATCTAACTGACGTTCCACATCGTGCAAGGCACGTTCATAATCTACCTCGTACGCTTTACACAAAACCTCAGCCAGCTCATCGGTAGAATGCTCGCCATCTTTGCAAAGTGTCTCCCATAGAAGTGCAGCTGTTTCGTTCATGCTATATACATTCGTCAAGTTCACACAGCTGCCAGAGGCTTCAACAATCATGTATTTGCTGCCTATCTTTCTGAGCTTTAAACTCGACTTTGGTGTAATGTTATCTCTTCTTTTCATCTCTTTTCTTATAGATGCCATAAGGCATCGTAAAAGTAATCAGAATTTCTTTCCCGACAAAATAGAGAATATGGTTAAAAAGATAATTTTTGTGTCGAGCCACAATGAACGATTATAATAATAATCCAAATCCATGTGTAATCTCTTCAGCATCTTCTCCATTGTATCAGTATATCCGTTGTAAAGCGTAGCTTCCGAGAACAGTCCCGGGCGCAGCTGATACAGCAATTCATAATCGGGGTTGATAGCCATAATCTTATCAACGAAATACTTGCGTTCCGGGCGAGGACCTACAAAACTCATATCACCCTTAAACACGTTCCATAGTTGCGGCAACTCATCCAAATGATGTTCGCGCAAGAAACGACCAATGCGTGTAAGACGTGCATCGTCTGCTCCTTTACACAACTGCGGCTTGCCATCCGCCTCCGATGTAGTAGCCATAGAGCGGAACTTGTAAAGCGTGAATATCTTTCCGCGATATCCTACACGCTCTTGTTTGAATATTGCACTTCCTCCGTCTTCATGTTTAATAGCGATATAAATTATTAGGAATGCCGGAGAGAAAACTACCATTCCAATAAAAGACGCTACTAAGTCGAGTAATCTTTTGACGCCAAATGCAGCCAAAGTCATTATACTTTTATTCTCTGCGTTCACAGTTGATGAATCTATAGATCCCTTTGCGAAAAATCTAACCTCTTCCATAGTTTATTATAAATACCAAATACATTATTAATAGTAATCTCTTTTTTAAACATCTCTTGATAGCGCTTTTTTGCGCCTTCGGCAAATCTGTTATAAGTCTGCTCGTCGTTCGTAATAGCCATGATAGCATCGGCTAATGCTTTAGCATCCATAGGCTCTACGTTAAGTCCTGATACCTCATGCTCGTTAACCCACGATACGCCCGAGTGAGGAATACGGGTAGCAACTACAGGCTTTCCACACGACATTGCCTCTATCTGCACAATGCCGAAAGCCTCAGTCTTCTGTACGCTGCTTAAGCAGAATAGCGAACAAGCTCCGTAATAAGCAGCCAGATCTTCATCGGGCACTCTGCCTAAAAGCTTCACTTTGTTCTCTACGCCAAAAGACTTGATAGCCGCTATAAGTTCCTCTTTAAGCGGTCCCGAGCCACCTATCAGCACCACATAATCGTCGCTAAGATATCGTGCAGCCTCGATGAGCCATCTGTATCCCTTGTACGGAACCAGGCGACCCAGTGAGAAAACGATTTTCTTTCCTGGATATGCCTTTTTCAGTGCTTCCACCCTTTCAGGGTCGGGAACGATAGGTTCTACACCGATAGGTAAGCATGTAATCTTATCTTGTACGTGTGCAAGACAAGGCGATTCAGCCGTATAAACTGGGCTTGTGCCTACTATCAGATCAGCGCGTTTAATGAGCCATCCCTGCAGGGGACGGTACAGTTTTAACAAAAATTTCTGCTTTTCGATGTCGCTATGCCAGTGTAGCACTACCTTACCCTTGTATCCGGAAAGGAACAAAGCAAGGCACGCCATCGGGTCGGGATGGTGTACATGAACTACATCATATTCCCTACATCTTCTCCTTAAAGAGAAGAGCATAGCAGGCGAAATCATTGTTGCAGCAATTTTCATCCAAGTGTGGCAACCAATTAACCGGGCATGCCCGTTTATGGAAGTAACTTCAGAGCTACCTTTATTCAAGGCACACATCATGTCACAGTCCACGCCACGCTCGGAAAGACCTATCATAAGGTCGTACATTACTTTTTCTACACCACCCAAGATGGGATAGAATTTTCCGAGTTGGAGAATTTTCATGTGTAAAGTAAAATTAGTTAGTAATTAGTAATATGTGTTAGTAATCTCAGTTTTAGCAATCTATGTATTTGTTATATTGTAGTAATCTCAAAAATAAGTAATCTTCTATCTAATTTTTATTGGTTTTTCTTTATTAGATGGTCTATTAATTCTTTCCATGAATAAGAAACAGGCTCCGCAATATTTCGTTCGGGTACCTTCGATAAGAATGTCCTGTCATTCAATATTAATCGCTTCATCTGTTCTTTCAATTCATCGGGTTTATTAACATTAAAGAAAGCTACGTTTTTGCTTCCTGCCGCTGTTTCATGAGCATAAGGCAAATCGGCAAGTAACATCGGTTTCCCTAATTGGGCAAACTCACTGATAGGCAGTCCCCACGTCTCTATTCTTGATGGAAATAAAAGGCAATCGGTGCTTTCATAAGTAGAGTACAAATTCTCTTTGCTCATGAAACCGGCAAAATCTAACGATTTCACATCCCCCCATTTCTTATAGAGCCATCGGGCATATCTGTTTTCAGTTCCGTTAATGGTTAATGTTACTTTGAATTTGTTTTCGCCAAGCTCCTTTTCCAACTGTTGTGCCGCCAAGCAAATTAATTCAAAATTCTTATGGCAGTCTGGAGTTGCAGCGAACAAAAACGTATGAAGTTTGTTGTTATTATATCTTTTATCTTTTCTCTGTTTTGCATTCACGTTTTGCATTTTTGGAGGTGCTACTATGAATTTACTTTCAGGTAGCCCAAACATATCCGAGAATCCTTTTCTTAGCCATTCGGCTTGTACTATAAGGTATTTGTTCCTCTTTATATTAATGCGATATGCAAAATGTGTAAGCAAGGCAAAGAGTACTATTTTATAATCAAAAGCCAAGTCTTTCAATTTCCAATTCAGAAACGGAAATGAAGTCTGGCAATAAACCGCTTGCCTCTCAGCTATTACTCTGGGAGTTGTGTCGTGCAGAGAAAACCATAAATAAACAGGCGAAAGAGACTTTGAAATCTTGTACATAGTTATGTATTCGCACCACAATCTTCTTCCCCAGCTTTTTATGGTATCAGGCATTTCTATATATTCTATCCCAGGGTAATATGCCAAGTCCTTCCGATGCACCAATGCTACAATTCTGTAGTTTTCTCTTTGTGCAAAGTCGGACAAATATTCCAAGCAATTCCTCAGAATAGTTAAAGTGCCTCCCTTGCGTATGTTTACTGCCGATACAACAATAGTACGCATGTTATTTTATAAGTTTTGAAATAAATCTATCCAATGCTTCATGATAGCATTTTCGGTATATTGTTCAGAGTTTTGGTATGCGGCTTTTCCCATCTTCTTTCTTAACTCTTCATCTTCTATCAAGCGGATAAGCCCTTTTGCCAACCCATCGATATCTCCCTCTTCAACTAGGAAACCGTTTATACCGTCTTCTATCAAGTCTTTCGGTCCGCACTTGCAAGTAAAAGAAACAATGGGAACACCAGCCGCCTGCGCTTCAAGCAATACCATTGGCAATCCTTCAAATCTGGAAGAAAGAGCGAATATTGAAGTATTCATATAAGCATCTTTCATCTGTGCAGCCGGTAGCTTTTTTAAGACCACTCTGTCGTTCAGTCCGTTTTCTTCTATTTGTTGAAGCATCTTCTCGCGCAGAGCACCGTCTCCTATAATTTCCAGTTTCCAGTCGCTTACTTTGCTGCAAACCTCTGCCCAAGCGGCGATTAATCGTTCAAATCCTTTTTGAAAGTCGTATCTTCCAACAGCCATTACCGTTTTGTTCGTTAATTCGGCAGGCTTTTCAAAAGCGAAAGTCCGTGCATTAGGGATAACCTGTATATTGTGTAAGTTTCCCCAGTACATTTTATCCTCTTTGGTCAAGACTACAAAACGGTCGAAGCGTGAAACCACTTTCAGGTCATTGTTGCTTCTCCATTTGTCTGCCCATTTCCAAAGCCCCTTTCTGCCATATTGCAATCTTTTGAAACGAGAGAAATGAACCTCAAGCACCTTCTTGCTTCCATCCTTTATTTGCGGAAGTATAGAAGCGTCATTGCAAAACATGGAAACAACTACATCTGCATGAAGCTTGTTTAATAACTCCGATAACCTTTTCTTATGTCTCCATTGTTTAAATGGATAGTGCATAACCTTGTTGAAAAACGATTTCCCGTTATTCTCCTCATAGTTAATTCCCAAATCATAGCACTTGATGCGCTGATCTAAAGGAAAGAATGGCTTTTGCCCACGCTGGTCTGTAGTTATGATAATAACTTCATAACCGTGCGCTACCAAATAATTGGCTTTGTTTGCCAGCACTCGTTCCATACCTCCGGAGTTATAAGTTCCGGCTATCAGATAAGCTATTCTCATAATAATTGCTGTGACAGTTCTTTATTATCGCCTTCTTCCTGTATATTATCTTCTTGCGGCAACATGATTAACAAAGCGAATATTGGAAATATGTCTGTCGATACTTTAAACCAAATTAAAAAGTTAAGAATCAACAACATGAAGAATAACAACTTGTATTCAGTAAAGCGTTTTACGCAGAGATTATAAGTTTTCATGAAAAAGGCTATAAACGCACTCAGACCTATTAATCCGAAATAAAAGATGAAGCGAAGATAGCCTACGTCTGTACCCATATAGTAACCGCCACTTTTAACTCCGATATAAAACGGATCTGTATTATACGGATTAGAAAAATACCCGTCACCAATTATCCAAGTCTTTAAATTATCTGGGAAAACATACATTTTCATAAGTCTGTCGTTTGATGACACTTCCCACGTACCTTTTTCAAATAAAGAGAAAAAGCCTTCAAATCCGAAGTGAATTAACTTTTTCATTTTTGGGTCGGTATTGTACAGAAACACCATAATTAAGACGATAGCTGCAATAGCTAATGTCATCCATGAGAAAAAAACTCTATAGTCATTTTTTAAATGTAGCTTCCATATTCCAGAATCATATATCCAATAGATTACAGCAATAGCCATCCCTACTAAGGTGGTTCTTGCTATCATGTTTCCAACTATAGCGATAAATATGAATGCGGCTATATATAATACTACTGGCATATGATTTGTCTTTTCCTGGAATTCTTTGGAAATGACAAAGCCAAGCAACACCAACACTGCAGAGAAACGCGAACCTGCAACATCAAGGTTTGCTCCGATACCATACAGACGTTGTACGGTCGATTCATTTAAAAATTCCTGTCCTTGTTCTATGACTGAATCTACTAATTGCTTTAACCATGGATTGTAATCAATTAACAATGCCATTGCGCATTGTATAACACATATTGCCGCTAGGTAATTGCATAATAGCCTTATGTTAACATTATCATGTACTTGCTTTAGGAAATGACAAACTGCATAAGCTCCTCCCGTCCATACTAACATTGACATGACGTAAGTTGCATAGGCATAGTCGGGTGTTCCATTAAGAATCACCGATATGAATCCACACAGCGACACTACAGAAGCAAAGACTGTAAGAAAAAACAGATTATTGCTAACAAGTCCATCTCGCTTTCTTGGAATCTCATAAATACAAATTATAAGTCCCATTAAGGCTATCATCATCTTTGTATTGAATCCTTCCAAACCTTTGAATTCGAAAGGAAAGAAATACATGCTTGTTAGTATAATATTTAAAAATATAGCTATCGATTTTATCATTGATTATTATCTGTATAATACGCCGTAAATGACCTTATATATAAGCCAATAATGTAGTTTCAGAAAAATGTCGAAGTGATGCAAGGCCGCTTTTTGTAGTAGTCTGCTTCGTAATCCCATTTGTTTGCTGCCAATGAAGGCATCTGTCTCACGGAAGTAACTTCTCCATAAGTCATAATTCTTTTTATCAGCTCCTATTAAGAAAGGATACTTTACGTTTAATTTAAAACAAGCCAACTCTTCTTCAAGTTCATTTGGAAATCGTTTTTCAATGAATTCACAAGTTTCAGAAGTGTTGTGTATCATATCTGTCTTCTGTTTGTCGGAGTACTGGTTAGTAAATGCTCCGGCATTTATTTTTATATAATGATAGAACGCTTTCGGTACATAGGCTACTTTTTTTGCGCAAGCCATAAGCCGAATCATCGTCATGTCTTCTCCCATACCGTGTCCGTCGGGGAAAACGATACCATTATTTATATATAATTCTCGTTTGGCAAGCTTGTTCCAAACGTTATATTTCATCTTTCCTGTAAGTACACCTTTAAGGGCTTCTTCCCAAGTGTTGAATGAAGGCTGTTTCATATAGCGCTCATTCTTTTTGAATGTAAGATACCAATCGCACCAAACGATGTCTGCTTGCTCTTTTTCGGCTTTATTATATAGTTGTTCCAGCATGTCTGGCTCTACAAAGTCATCACTGTCGCAATGGAAAACATATTTTCCAGTTGCTGCCTGTAATCCTGTGTTACGTGCAGACGGTAATCCGCGATTTATGTTGTGCTTTATGTATTTTACACAATCTTTGCGGTTTGGGTATGACTCAACAACAGACTTGATTATACTCATTGAAGAGTCTGGAGTACAGTCGTCTACTATAATATATTCTATGCAGTCAAGTGTTTGCCGCATTAAACTATCTATGCAACGCCCTACAAATTTTTCTACTCCGTAGACTGGGACAATTACTGATACTTTGAAAATTCTATCCATTTGTCGATGTCTTTTTCTGAAAACTTACGGCCAAACCATTTTTCTGATTTCTTCATTTCTAATGGAATGTATCTTTTACAACTTTCAAATTCATTGTCGATATTACATCATGACAATATGTGTTATGGTTGTGCTTTATACAAGTTATTTCCTTGCCATTTTATATAGATTATAGTATAAATTCGGGAATAGAACTTTTAAAAGGCTTGAAAACAAAACAAATGGATATCTGTAAGGGAAAAAACGTTTCTGAAATAATAATGTGTTATGCAAATTATAACCGACTGGCGATTTTAAAAATTTAAATCTTTGTGTAAGGCTCATTTGCATAAAATCATAAAAACCGTCTTTCTTGTGATCGTTTTCGCATGCACCTACAAAGTCACGCAATATAAACAAGGGTATTCCTTTTTTATATGCCATATATGTATAGTCATGGTCTCCTCCACCGTGTATGTATCTGTTGTCTAATATACCAATCTTCTTTACAACGTCATGTGAGACAAATGTTATATTACCATGTCCACATTGGCAATCTTGAAAATTTCCGTTAGGTATTAGAAAACGATCTTTCAAAGTCCATTTATTGGTGAAGTTAAATCCGCCATAAGTGAGTTTCTTTGTTTTTATATCATAAGTGCTCCCTACGTATATGCCTTTACTTCCAAATGTTTTCATCGAATGCTCTTCAGCAGCTATTAATTCGTCCCATAAATTTGGAAGAACGATAGTATCGTTGTTTAGCCATAGATATCCATCATATTTATCCTGCTTTAATGCTGCATTCCATGAATTTATCATTCCTGCATTCCAAAACAGATTGCCATCACCTTGTAATATATATAATGTAGTGTTAGGAAATTCTTGTTTTAATATATTAGCAGAATTATCTGTACTACCATCGTCTGTTAAAAAAATATCAAGTGATAAGTTATGGTTCTTATAACCTGAGTTTAATAGTGATGTTAGGCATTTTATTGTTTTATCAATACGATTATGTACTGTTAAAAGTATTGCTATTTTTTTCATTATATCAGAATTTATGAAATGATTGGTAGATAATTTAAATTTGTCTTTTGGGTGGATATATAAAGTATCGTACCAAAATTTTTATGCGTTTCAACAGTGGAAGTTGATCTAATTCATTCAAACGAGAATAAAAAAAGTCGAAATAATAGCTCTCATCATATATAGGTGACATTCGATAATACTCCCACCAAATATCAAAGTTTACACTCCACCTTTTCCATGGTTTATGTCCGTTATAATGTATGTTACCTTCTTTGAGCCCTTCCTTAAATGCCAGAGCAGAATATAATGTTTCCCATTTATCTAACTCTTTAAGACCGAACTTATAACTGCTGTCCATCATGTTGTATTTAGTGGCAAGTTCGTAAATTCGTCCTGAACAAACAATGTTCAATGTGTCTTGGTCTTGAAAACGCCACTTGTGTAAAGCAGTAGCTTTGAGCTTTTCTACAAGATTGTCTTGACGCATTAGTGAGGTATTCATTATCAAGAATCCTGAATTGATATAATGACCGGATTTGACATTTGGAAGAGTTTTTATATAATTTACACCTTCGTTAGTTAAATTAATACCAGGGTCTTTAACTGCTGCAATATAATTTTCTTTGAGATCTAGTGAGTAAACTTCTGATAAATCCATTTGGAATATTATGTCGGCATCAGCATATATCACCTTATTATATTCAGGTATCAATTCAGGAATCAGTAAACGGTAGTATGCTGGAGTGGTAATACCTCGAATTTCAAAAGCTCCGTCAAAGGTGTCTCCAACAGTGACATAGTTTAACTTGTAATTCTGAAACTTTTTGGCAACTTTAGAGAGCAAAGATTTATCAAGATATTCTTTCTCAGAATGAAGAATATAGATGTCGTAAAAAGTCTCCGGTGCAGCATTTTTCAACAACGAGGTTAAAGCTACCGCAGCCGGCATTGTCAGGTTGTTATCAAAAGCAAATGCAATGGGAATAATATTCATTTCTTTACGATTTTAGGAATTGAACTAAATTGATGACTTTTTAGAAAGCTACAAGCTTTTTTTATAGACTTCAGTTTACGTCGAAACATTTCGTTGTCTCCTTTAAGCAAAGATGTCGTAAGTCCGAAGAAATAGAAATAACTTATGCAAATCTTGTTCCATATCCTAATGAGAGGGTTTCGTTCAGGCTCTTGGATAAAGCGTGTCCAGAAAATTTTTCTAAAAAAGTAGTCTGCTTCTACCTTTCTTTTTTCTTTATCGGAATTCTGTAAGGTGGAACCGGCATCAAGATGCAGAATTCCTGAACCGAATAGTGTTAATTGCTTTAATCCGGCAATGTGCATCTTGTAATACATCACTTCATCATCTCCCATGGCATACGACATTGCGTCAAGCCACCGTTCCTCTTCAAAATGTATTTTAAGAAAATCTTCTTTTCTGCATAAGAAACAAGGTCCTGCATTGGTTTCAGATAAGTATGCTCTCGCTTCGGGATGCTTGTTGTATGAATACCCACAAGTACGCATTACTTTATAGCCATATTTTTTATCGCCTCTTCTTGCAGACATTCTTCCGGTAATGGCCATCATCAATTCATTTTTCAAACTGCGTGATGAATTGTTGAATGTGTCTGGAGAAACTACTTGGGCATTATTTTCTTTAAGGGCGTTGAATAAAGATTCTACACCTGTAGGTGGAATATAGACATCATCATCAAGAAATAATATCCATTCAGTTTTTACTTCGTGATAAGGAAGCGCACGTTGTGCCACCATTCCTTTTGGTACATGTACATATCGCTCCTTACCACAAGTCTCCTTTGGTAGTGGATATCCTTCGGCAATATATACAATAATGTCTTCAGGAGGAATAGTTTGTGTACAAAGAGAGTCCAATTCTTTTTGGAATTTATCCCCTGCCTTGCCTAAGGTGCGTATTACAACTGTATATTTCATTGTATTGTTGGAATTGCCTGATTTACAATAGTATTAAATGTGTTCTTAATTTGCGGTATGATGTATTTGTTGAATATATAACTAACAGCTAATACCATAGTTGCATATATCATGTATTTAAGTACATCAATTTGTACGACACCTAAACAATCAGCAACTTTTACGCTGATGCGAATAAAAATTCTATGTAATAGCAGAATTTCCAAAGAAATATCTGGAATGTATTTGGCGTATTTTGTTTTATTAAAATAGCTCCCAATGCCATTGCTAGATACGGCATTTGCTAAGATATATACAAAACAAATTATGCCAAGCCATTCAATATCTATAGGAGAGAAAAATGAAAAGAATGCTCCCGATATGGCAATAACGCCTAAGGTATTAAAACAGACTTTATGTGTGTTACTCCATTTGTTTATATATTCTTTCTTCAAAACCATTCCAAGTAATATTCCAACTGACATATCTGCAAGCCCTCGCCATAAAGGCATATAAAAGATACTTTTATACGTCCAAATTTCCATTGTTCCATCCCATGCTAAGAGATAAAATCCATAAACACCGATAACTATTGTTGAAAGTGTATAGTTTATAAACCTCTTTGGAACATACGTCAATAATCCATATAACACTACAGCTCCATAGAAATAGACGGATACATACCATGCCGTAGGCGTAGTTCTCATTAAATTTATTTTGATTGCATTAAATAGTTCGTCAAGACCTACACTTTGTAACAAAAGTGCTTCTCTTGCTAATGAAAGCCCCCAGTGCTCATATGAACTGTTTGAATAAAATTTTGGAAATATCAAACTATATATGGCACAGACAGAAAGTATTACTAAATACGTAGGAAAAAGTCTTTTTATCTTGTCTGTGACAAATTTACCAAAACTCTTATTTTTTAGATATGATGTATAAACAAAAAAGCCAGATACGATAAAGAAGAATTCAACCGGCAAAAAGCCATATCTTAAATATGTCCACCAACCTGTATGCCAAAAAGCAATGATTATAATAAAGATTAACTTTAAAAAATCGAGCCAATGATTCCTTTTCATTTTCTCATTAATTTCAGGATGTGAATAAGTTTGTATTTTGTTCTTGTTAGCCAAATTGATGCTATTGGCGAAAGATATAGAAAAGGAAGATATTTGTTGGGAATAGAAGTTTGCTTTTCTCGTATCAACGTATTCTTTCGCAAGTTCTTAATTTCTAACTTATCTATTATTTCTTTTCGCTTAGGGTAATAAGCATCTATTGTAATAGTCTGTAATGTCCAGTAATACATCATTACTGAATAATATATATATAGGTGTTTAAGTCTTTTGTCTTTGATTTTGATGCTTTCGTTATAGAAAACATCGCAAAGTGAAAACGAACCTTCCAAATTGCTTATTCGTGCAGTTGTAGTAATTGAAGCTGTCCTTTTACGATAAAGGTACATCCGTTCATCAAGGTAGCCGCAACATAATTCACGAGAGGCAAGAAGTCGACTATAAAAATCAATATCTTCTTGGAACTTTGTCTTTTCATTAAACCTTAAATTACCAATTATATCTTTCCGAAGTAAATAAAGTACGGCAAACCATTCCCCGGAAATGCCAAATTTAACAAGTTCGTAATTATCTATCACACGACCTTCGATGTTTGATTTATCGTAACAGCGAGGTTCTATGTGCTCAAGTTTCTCATTGACAGCTTGATATTCGAATCTCACAATGTTTAGATTCAGTTTCTTTGCGTATGAATATAGTTTCTGTAAACAATCAGAATCTGCCCAAATATCATCAGAATCAAGAAATATCAGCCATTCTCCACGTGCGTCGTCAATACCACGGTTCCTTGCAGAAGAAAGTCCGCCATTAGGCTTGTGTATCACCCGGAAGTCTGCATGTTTAGCGGCGTAGGCATCACAAATATCTCCCGAACCATCGGTGCTTCCGTCATCGACAATAATTACTTCTTTATTAGGGAAACGTTGGGCTACAACGCTGTCGAGACAGTCTTTGATATAGTCTTTTACGTTATAAACCGGAATTATAACTGATATTGCAATGCCCTCTTTCATCGTCCTAAAAATTTACGTAGCCATATTATTATGATTGCTATTGGCTCGCAGTCATGAGTAATTAACCATGCCAATACCTTTATCTTAAATCCTATATAAGGACAATCCCAAATGTATTTTTTTTTATCTGGATTATAATTATTGAATTCTTCGAAACGAGATGAATCTAAAGTCATATTTTTAACAGCATTAATAGTTCGCCACGACAAGGTCTTTTTATATGTTTCTATCTCTCCGTATTTACGGAAGAAATCAATGATTTCTTTATAAACAATACGTGCGCTCATCCATGTTCTCTCATCTATATTATGCATGATGGATGATGATTGTTGTCTATAATTATATAAAGGTCTGTCTATGGAAACTACTTTGTTTGCAAAATAGCAGAGTCTAGCCATCAGGTGGAAATCTTCACAGTAGGTTATGTTTTTGGGACTGCGCACTCCATTGTTGTGATAAAGACTTGATTTATGTATAGATCCCCAAGTAGTAGTCCAAACACTTGCTATGTATCGATTAAGAGAAGCTGATTTATCGTCATCCCATATGGTAGGGTGCTCTATGACTGAACTTCCATTTTCATAGGCAAAGCGGAATCCACATATTGCAATGTCTGCATCATTCTTGATAGCCGCATTATATAATTCTTCAATATAAGTAGGTGCTACCCAATCATCTCCATCAATATGCATAATCCAATCACCCTTGGCGTTATCTAATCCATAATTTCTTGCTGAAGTTAATCCGCCATTTAGTTTGTGGAATACACGGATACGCTCATCTTTTTCAGCGTACTCATCACAAATAGCTGGACATCCATCAGGCGATCCGTCATCAATAAGCAACAATTCAAAATCTGTGAATGTTTGTGCTATTATAGAATCAATACATTGATGTAGATATTTTTCAATCTTATATATTGGAACTATTACTGAAACTGCAATATTCTCTTTCATCGTCCTAAAAGTTTACGTAAATGTATAATTGCCTTTGCTATAGATTCGCAATTATGAGTAATTAACCAAGCCAATACCCTCAATTTGAAACCGATGAAAGGGCAACCCCATATGTACTTTTTTTTGTCAGGATAATGCTGCTTAAATTCTTCGAAATATGGTGGCTCTAATATCATATACCGAAGTGCATTGATAATGCGCCAAGATATGCTTTTTTGGTATATCTCAAAAACTCCTTGATTGCGGAAGAATTCTAAAATCTCCGTATATGCAGTAAGTTCATCTCTTTGGAGCTTTTCGAATGAAGTAGAATGAACTATAGAAGATGGCTGTTGTCTATAATTAAGTAATGGACGGTCTATTGAAACAACTTTTTTTGCAAAATGGCAAAGTCTAATTATAAGGTGAAAATCTTCACAGAAAGTTATGTGCTTTGGACTTTGAACTCCGTTGTCTTTATAAAGACTCAATTTTTGTATTGACCCACAAGCTGTAGTCCATATACTTGCTATGTATCTATTTAGAGAAGCTTGTTTATTGTCATCCCATATTGTAGGGTGCTCTATGACTGAACTTCCATCTTCATAGACAAAACGAAATGCGCATATTGCAATGTCGGCTTCATTATTTATGGCTGCATTATATAATTCTTCAACATATGTAGGTTCTATCCAATCATCCCCATCAATGTATATAATCCAATTGCCCTTGGCATTATCCAATCCTTTATTTCTTGCAGAAGTTACCCCTCCATTTTGCTTATGGAATACACGGATACGAGTATCTTTTTCTGCATATTCATCACAGATAGCCGGACATCCATCTGGTGATCCATCGTCAATAAGTAACAATTCGAAATTTGTGAATGTCTGCGCTAAAATGGAGTCTATACATTGACGAAGATAGCGTTCTACATTATAAATAGGAATTATTATTGATATTTGTGGCGACTCAATCATTGATAGCATTTTTGAGGTATTGTATGGATTTACTAATATGTGAATTAAGTTTTTCTCTTGCCTTTTCGTTGTACGATATAGGCAATTGTCCACTTTCGATTTCTGCACATTTTTCAAGATTTGTTATTTTCAGCAATGGGGCAATACGACTGTCGTTCATGCCTTCGTATGCAAAAAACGGCTTGTTGAACAAAATGGAGAATACCACAGCATGGAAAGAGCCACAAAATACATATTTGCTAAACTTTACCAAATTTAAAAATTCAATAGGTCCTACTGCTGTATAGAATTGAAAATTCGGCTCTTTACGCCATTTTGAAACATAGTCTGGCATCGAACAAATAATTTTCAAATCATGCAGTTTTGCCAATTTCAAAGCAGTTGTGAAAAGTGGCTTGTAATTTTCGTAGTGTGGTGTATATATAAATATATAATTGTCATTAATCAGTGGCTTGTTTCCAGCTAAGGAAGACCAATCTTGTGGGTTGACAAGTAATGTAGGGTCGAGAACTACTGGTGGTGTAATATTAGCTACTTGTTCTAATAATATGGCCTCATCTTGTTCTCTAACAGCAACGGCATCGTAATGCGCTATAGATTCTTTTATAAATGGATAGAATCTCTTATCTATTTCTTCAAAGGGCTTTGGTCCCATGCTAGGAGCGTAGGCTATTCGTTTTCCGCATTTTACGAAATCCAAATAAAAAGATGATAGGAAATCGGAGCATGAAGTATTCCAGATTTGATCACTACCAGATATATAATAGTCATAATCCAAGTTCGCATTTTTAAGTTCCTCTGCTGTTGTATAAGTATGTGGAGAAAGAATGTATTTCTCATGGAGAAACTTTTCGAATTTACGATGCTTTTTGATGGCTTCTATCGCTAATCGAGGGTATCTTATTGCTTTTAATTTTTTAGCCCAGCCTTTATGCATAAAGAACGGACTATAAATCATTCTTTGAATTATAGTTCTGAGATTAATAATCTCACACTCATACCCTAAGCTTAAAACTGTCTGTTGCAAAGCGTATGCCTGTAGCATCGAACCATAGTTATGCGATGCATGAAAGGTAATGATTCCTATTTTTTTCATAATCTAGAAGGTTTACGGCGCAATAACTTATTACGCAACAGATTGATGATAAATGAACGCTCTGATGTGGTGAAGCCACAGCAATAAATAGCTGCAACGCCAAAGACTACACTAGATGCTGAGCTAGTTAACAAACGTAGCCATCCTTCTGTCATAACCGAAACTATAATATATGGCACGATGAAGGCTAATACCGAAACTATGGTGATAGGCAATATAACCGTGCGAATATATGTACGGATGGATAATCCAAGCATGTTCTTACAAAACAATAAGCGAGCAACATTGCCTATAATCATAAATGCCAACGATACTACAAGCGGTGTAACAATGGGATAGCCTAGTTTTAGTAAAAGATAAGCTATCGGGATATTGAGTAACAATATTGAGCCTACTACAATCTGGTACCACTTGATACGTCCCGTTGCCATTAGCGATGTTATCATCGGGCCTCCCAATGTATCGAATAGGGCTTCCATAATTACTATTTGTGTAAATAGTGCGGCATAAGGTGGTACCTCTACAAGCCAGATGTTAAGCAGAAAATTAATTTCAAGTATTACCGGTATAGAAATAAGCAGCAACAGGAAATATGAAAACTTTGAGCTTTTGCATAGCAGGCGGCACGTAGATTCCGTATCGTTGGCTGCGTATGTTTTGGTTAGCTGTGGGTTAACAGCAGATTGAAAGCCTCCTACAAGTCCCCTTATGGCTCCTGTTACTTGTCCCGATACTCCGCGGGCGGCATTTATTGCCGGACCGCCAAATATGTTAAGTAATACCGATGCGCCTTGGTCTTTCAGTGTCCAGGCAATAGTGCCAAACATATTCCAGCCAGTGAAGCCAAGCATTGATTTGGCTAACGGTAAATCCCAAGTGTTGTGTCTTAAATTACAATTATCGAATTTCTTAATACAATAGAATCTATATAAAAGTGAAGAGCACAACTGTATGGCGAATAGCACAAATCCCCAAACGGCAAGTCTATCATAGGGATAGTAACACATTCCTAATACAATAAGCAGCTTGGCAAATGTTTCGCCTAACCCTACATAGGCATATACATGCATGTGCTCATGCGAAACGATAGCCGCATTGTATGGGGTTTGTAATATTCCTAAAATCGTTGTTAGTATAGTGGCTTGAAATACCCAGTTGGCAGCCCCCATTCGTGCTTCGGGAATATTCAACTGTGTGTTTACAAACCAAACACCCACGGTTTCGGCTGCTATCAAAACTATGACGGCTATTATGGCATGTATGTATACCGCTATGTTGAAAACCTTGTTGAATTGTCCTTCTGTGCCTTTCCCTAATTCGTAGGTAAGATAGCGCTGTGTAGCCACCGACATCGAGCCGTTTATGAAAGCCATCAGCGAGATGATACCGCCAACTACATTAAGTATACCAAAATCTTCTACGCCAAGAACTTCGAGAATCTTTCGCGAAGTGTAAAGAGATACCAGCATCGACACGAATGTCCTTATATATAAGTATATCGTGTTCTTGGCTATACGTTTGTTATCGGCGTACGAAACCATGTGTTATGCGATTGGTGCAGATTTTAAACAAAGTCCGAATTTTGCAGTGGATAATGGAACACATTACCGCCATGTCGAACGGGAACATAGGGTATAATGCGTTAAATATCCGTCGGCTCAATGTGCCTTTCATGGGGTATTGCAATTGGGTATTGCCGTCTATCGCTTCTTGAGCACTGCGCTCATAAGCGTGCATCTCTAACTTTGTAGCGTTGATTAAATTATTTCCTTTTTCTGTTAAAGGCAGCATTACGCTTATGCCTTCTTCTTTATTTAATGGGAGCGAAGCCGCATTCTGCAATCCCCAGAAGTCGCCTATCGTTACATCGCTCGCTCTTTCCTTGCGTGCAAACGGACAATGGCTGCAACTTTCTCTACTGGATGTTCCATCAAGAAAGGCTCTGTAGTATTTGTCTTTATGAGGTTCTGCAGAATATACCGTATCGCATTGTGATGTTATCTTTATGTGATACTGGCTTCCATTACGGAATGATATTTGTTTTGCAGTGCGTCCGTTCAGAACGTGAGCTATATGCTCGTTAAGCATCTGTTGCGATGGAACGCCGTGGCAAATCAAATCAACTAGATACAAGTGCTCTGGAATTTGTTTTATATAGTTTTTCAGTCCGGCTACTTGGCAAGGCGTGCCAATGAAAAGCACAGGCTTATTTGCCTTCAAGTCGGATTTAACCTTACTGAATAATCCTCTAACGTCGCTTTGTACGTATTTAGAGCCTTGTAGTTTATGCAAGTCGCTCAAAGCGTCAACACGTATGTGGCGAATGCGCATGTCATAGGAAGTACAACCGTAAACAACGCCTCCTTGATTTATGATGTATGAAGAAAATACTTGTGCCGCACCACCCGATGAACTGGCAAGGTACTGCTCTCTGTCTTTGTTCCATGCCGCATAGGCGGTGAGGGGAGTGTTTAGATGTATGTTTCCGTCTTCGAACGGGCATACCTTAATGCAGACTCCACAGTCTATGCAAGTGGTTGTATCAACCTTCGGATAAAGAAATCCCTTCTTATCGGGTATCATCTCTATGCAATGCTTGGGGCACGCTTCGGCACACGCATTGCATCCGCTGCAATCTTTTTTCTTCTTGGTTGCTATAGATGACATTATGTATTCTATGACTTTAAATCAGCTGAATGAATTCCGGCTCAATTTCAACGCTTACTACTATAATTCCCGGCAGCTCTACAAAGATGCGTTTCTTTCGGGAACCTTTTATTTTGAGCAATGATACATCGTAACCATCGAGATTACCTCCGATTATGTGTACTTTGCTTCCTATCATATCGGGCGTGATTTCTTGCGGAGAATAGAATACTGAATTTGGGGAACTGTTGACAGCACTTATAAACTTGTCCATGTCGTCATTTCGCACCACCATGGGTTCACGATAACCTCCGCCTTTGCGGTAGTAGTATTGCAGAGTGCTGTTTAATTCAACTATCGGGTCGAGTAGTGTTCTCTCGGAGTGAACAAACAGCAGACCGTTGATAACCGGAACTTTTTCGCGCACTCTTTTACCCAGCTTTGTCACTACTTGCCATTTGGTTGGGATAAACACTTCAAAGCATTTATCTTCAAGCATTTTGTAAGCGGGGAGTTTAGCGTTAGGACGTTTAAGGTCGCGCATCACAAACCAATGTTTCTGATGCTTTTGTCCGCCAGTTGAAACAACGTTATGGGTTGGAGTTTCTGCGGAAAGCGAATGGGGGGGGGGAATTTTTTGCTGCCATTTTTGATTTAAGAGCAAGACTTCTAATCCTGCCGGATGTATTTTATTATTGTAAATCAAGCAGTTATAAATTGTATCTCTAAAAGTTCGGAGAATTTCTCCGCATTTGTTGTATCGTCCCACAGTTCATCAAAAAGCAATAATAATCCTCTCGTTTTATTGAACAGTTTATAAAAAGTCGTTCAATTATCCCTTTTTAAAAGGAGATATTACGACAGGTTAAAATTGCATTAAATCTAATAGTAATCGTATCTCTTAGTTAGAATAAATCTTCTAGCAGCTACAAAGATATATATATTTATATGAAATGAGCTATAAAATGTGAACAAATATGACCAAAAATTAAATAATGTGTTTTATAACATGAGTATTGGCGCCATTTAAAAACTTTGTTACAGATTTGCTTAAAAATGAGGGTGGCAGTGTTCTTTTCTTGGATGTGTTGCCGGTAGTTTTAGAGTGCCTTAATGTGGGTAAGTCATGGTAATGTATTAATGAAGTCGTCTTACTTCGAACGGTGTGAACGTTCACATCGACCGATATGAACGTTCACATCGACCGATGTGAGCGCTTACTTCGACCGAAGTAAGACGACTTCTTTGATAATCAAAACAAAAAAGCCTTTCCGCTTGCGGTAACGCAAAAGCGGAAAGGCTTTATGTTATATGGTGGTTGTAAAATTATGCTTTTACACGACCTACGTATGAACCATCGCGAGTATCAACTTCGATAGTTTCGTCCTGGTTAATGAACAAAGGAACACGAACAGTAGCACCAGTTTCTACAGTAGCAGGCTTAGTAGCGTTTGTTGCGGTGTCACCCTTAAGTCCCGGTTCAGTATAAGTAACCTTCAACTGTACTTTTACAGGAAGTTCAGCGAAAAGGATAGTTTCTGTAGAAGCGTCTGATACAACGTCTACAATCATTTCTTCTTTCATGAAATCAACACCTTCAATCAAGTCGTGAGCGATAGGTACCTGTTCGTAAGTTTCCTGGTTCATGAAGATATAATCATCTCCTTCTTTATAAAGGTATTGGTAAGGACGACGTTCTACACGTACATCTTCCAATTTTTCACCAATGTTGAAGCGACGTTCCAATACGTATCCGTTTACTACATCTTTCAATTTTGTACGCATGAAAGTGTTACCTTTACCCGGTTTTACATGCAAAAAGTCGATGCAGAAATACAATTTACCATCCATACGGATAGCAGTTCCGATCTTAATGTCTTGAGCATTAATCATAACTAGAATATTTTATGTTTTTTGTGATTATTGATTTGTCTCATTACAAATATGGGTGCAAAATTAATCTAAATCATGAAAAAACGCAAAAAGATTTGTCTAAAAATGATTTAGCCCTTGGTTTATTTAAAAAAAGTCTGTAATTTTGCAGCCCGAACCATGAGATAATAACATAAATAGTATATACGAAAATGAAAAGAACATTCCAACCCTCTAACAGAAAGAGAAGAAACAAACACGGATTCCGCGAAAGAATGGCTACCGCTAACGGTCGCCGAGTATTGGCTGCACGTCGTGCTAAAGGACGTAAGAAATTAACTATTTCTGACGAATACAATGGCGTGAAAGCATAAATACGTTGGAAAAGGAAAAAGAAAGCCGCAAATGCTGTGAAGCGTTTGCGGCTTTTTCGTTTTCATATTGTATCTTTGCACACAAATATATATATTGAATGATATGATAAAACTGAAAGATTTCTTTTCGTTTAAAAATAACCGGTTTTTCTGGGTGAACATTTTTGCGATGATTATTGTCGTTGCAGCTCTTATAATGGGCGCATTGTGGGGATTGGATGTCTATACCCACCATGGAAAGGCTTATATGGTGCCCGATGTGAAAAACAAGTCGGTTAATCAGGCGCAGCTGTTGTTGGCAGATAAACATATGAATGGAGTTGTGGTAGATTCTTCTTATGTGAAGGAACTTCCGGCGGGGATAGTGCTCGACCAGACTCCCGTAGGCGGAATGAAAGTGAAAGAGGGCAGAACTGTTTATCTTACCATAAATTCAGACCAGGTACCTACAGTCAGAATTCCTGATGTGATAGATAATAGCTCCATGCGTCAGGCAGCGGCTAAGCTGAGAGCGATGGGCTTTAAGTTGACCGAACCGGAGCTGGTAGGCGGTGAACAAGACTGGGTGTACGGCATAAAGTATAGAGGCCGTAGCTTGCAGACGGGCGATAAGGTGCCGTCGGAAGCGGAGTTGACACTGTGCATTGGCAGCACGCAAGTACGCGATTCTTTGAATGTTGATTCTCTCGACATGGAGATAGATAACATGATGGAGCATCAAAACGGTGGCGAACAGTCGAAACCGGAAGTTGATGATTCGTGGTTCTGATAGTGCAGACCGCTTTAATTCATTTCACTGTTGAATAAGAAAATATGGCAGAAGATTACATAGACGAACTCGACGATTCGTTAGAGGATATAGAAGAGGTGCAGCAACCCGAGCTATACGAGCATTTTCGTGTGGTGGTAGATAAGGGGCAGGCTCCGATACGTATTGACAAGTATTTGTTTGAACGTATCGTGAACGCTTCGCGCAACCGTATACAGGCGGCGGCAGACGCCGGATTCGTTATGGCAAACGGTAAGCCGGTGAAGAGCAGCTATAAGGTAAAGCCGCTCGATGTGCTTACGGTGATGATGGATCGTCCGCGTTATGAAAATGATATTATTCCTGAAGATATTCCACTTAACATAGTATACGAGGATGCCGACCTGATGGTGATAAACAAGCCGGCGGGACTGGTGGTGCATCCTGGATGCGGCAATTATCATGGCACGCTGGTTAATGCTATAGCGTGGCATCTTAAAGATGTGCCGTCTTACGACCCAAACGACCCGCAGGTGGGATTGGTGCATCGTATAGATAAGGATACGTCGGGACTGCTGGTGGTGGCTAAGACACCCGATGCCAAGACTAGTCTGGGACTTCAGTTCTACAACAAGACCACCAAGCGTGAGTATAATGCTTTGGTGTGGGGTATTGTAGACGAAGACGAAGGTACCATTGTGGGGAATATCGGCAGAAATCCGAAAGACCGTATGCAGATGGCGGTGCTGAGCGACCCTACACAGGGTAAGCACGCCGTAACTCATTATAAGGTTCTGGAGCGTCTGGGATATGTTACACTGGTAAAGTGTGTGCTTGAGACCGGACGTACTCATCAGATTAGGGTACATATGAAGCATATAGGCCATGTGCTGTTTAACGACGAACGCTATGGCGGACATGAAATTCTGAAAGGTACCCATTTTAGCAAGTACAAACAATTTGTAAACAACTGCTTCGACATTTGTCCTCGACAGGCACTTCATGCCAAGACTCTTGGCTTTGTGCATCCGCGCACTGGTGAGGAGATGTTCTTTACTTCCGAATTGCCGGAAGACATGACTCGTTTGCTGGAGAAATGGAGGGCTTATATAAGTAACAGAGAAGAAATATGAAACGTATCATTGCAATTGTAGCCGGAGGGGATTCTTCGGAACATGATGTGTCTATGCGTAGTGCAGAGGGCATTTATTCTTTTATTGACAAAGATAAGTACACCTTATATATAGTAGAACTTACACGTAGCAAGTGGGAGGCGTTGCTACCTGACGGCAGTCGTGCTGTAATAGATAAGAATGATTTCAGCTTTAATCATGACGGACAGAAGGTAGTGCCCGATTTCGCTTATATCACTATTCACGGTACTCCGGGCGAAAATGGTATATTGCAGGGTTATTTCGAGTTGATAGGCATACCTTATTCTACTTGCGATGTATTGGTGTCGGCCATGACTTTCAGCAAGTTTACTCTTAATCAGTATTTGAAAGGTTTCGGAGTGCGTGTGGCGGAGTCTATGCTAATTAACCGTCGTCATGAGGTGAGCGATGAAACTATTGTAGAGAAAATAGGTCTTCCTTGCTTTATCAAGCCTAATGCCAGCGGCTCTAGCTTCGGTGTTACCAAGGTTAAGACTAAGGAAGATATTCGTCCGGCACTGGAAGCTGCTTTCAAGGAATCGGATGATGTTATGGTTGAGGCTTTCATGGACGGTATAGAACTTGCCAATGGATGCTATAAGACTAAGAACAGCTCTGTAGTGTTCCCTATAACAGAGGTAGTGAGCAAGAACGAGTTCTTCGATTATAACGCTAAGTATAAAGGTGAAGTTACAGAAATTACCCCGGCGCGTCTGAGCGATGAGTTGACAGCTCGTGTGCAGAAGCTTACTTCGGTAGTTTATGATATATTAGGATGCAAAGGCATTGTGCGTGTAGACTATATAATAACCGAAGGCGATAAGATTAATATGCTAGAAATCAATACCACTCCGGGCATGACAGCCACCAGCTTTATACCTCAGCAGGTGCGTGCCGCCGGCATCGACATAAAAGATGTGATGACAGATATTATAGAAGACCATTTTAATTAAATCTTTGCTTATGAATATCCCTGCCGAATTTGACGAAATCCGTCCGTATACTCCCGAAGAGTTGCCTCAAGTGTTCGAAGAGTTGCTATCCGATTCTTCGTTTCAGGCGGTAATGGCTAAAATTATGCCTGGTGTGCCTCAAGAGGTGTTGGCTGCTCAGTTGAAGCAGTGTAAGACAAACCTCGATGTGCAGAAGAACTTCTTTTATAAATTGCTGTATGGCATTATCCGTGAGCATAGCGATGGGTTCGATATGGATACGTCGTCTATTCCTAATAAGCAGTGTAGCTATACGTTCATCTCGAATCACCGTGACATTGTGCTCGACCCGGGATTCATTTCTGTGGGATTGATAGATAACGGTTTCCCTACTACTGTGGAGATTGCCATAGGAGATAACTTGCTGATTTATCCGTGGATTAAAAAGATAGTCCGCGTAAATAAATCGTTTATAGTGCAGCGTGCGCTTTCTATGCGTCAGATGCTGGAGTCTTCTGCCAGAATGTCGAGATACATTCACTTCGCCATTACGCAGAAGCACGAGAACGTGTGGATTGCTCAGCGCGAAGGTCGTGCCAAGGATTCTAACGACCGTACACAAGACAGCGTGCTGAAAATGCTTGCCATGGGTGGCGGAAGAGATGTTATAGATAGCTTGAAGGAACTGAACATTGTGCCTGTGGCATTGTCGTATGAATACGATCCGTGCGATTTCTTGAAGGCTCAGGAAATGCAGCTGAAGCGCGATGTAGAGGGCTTTAAGAAGACTCAGGCAGACGATTTGATGAATATGCAGACTGGTATATTCGGATATAAGGGACATGTGCACTTCCAGACTTCTACATGCATTAACGATGAGTTGGAGGCTTTGCGCGGACTGCCTAAGGCAGAGTTGTTCGCCCGTGTATCTGAGTTGATAGACAAGCATATACATCTGGGCTATCGTTTATATCCGGGTAATTATGTGGCTTGCGATTTGCTGCAAGGCTCACAGGCTAATGCTTCTCATTATACCGCTGAAGATAAAGTGCGCTTTGAACAGTACTTGCAGAAGAAGATGGCCATGATTCAGATTCCTAATAAGGACGAGGAATTCTTGCGCAAGTGTATGCTTACTATGTACGCCAATCCGGTAATAAACCAGCAGAAAGCTAAAGGGTTATGAAAAGTTGGATAGGCGCTGTTGTCTTTGCCGGGATATGCAGTCTGTGTGCATGTAATGATGACGATAAGTATGTATATCCCGATGTGCAGACTGAATTTGTGTGCCTGCAGACGGACGCTACGGGAACGGGGGTGAAGTTGCTTACCGATAAGGGTGAGGCTTATTCCATACAGTCGCGTAGCGGATTGGACAAATTGTCGAAGGATACAGTCTACCGTACTGTGTCGGTTTTTCAGTTGATGCCACAGGCAAAAGAGGTGCAGCTGTATTCTTGCAAGGCTATCGTTTCGCCGAATCCGCTTCGCCCCGAATCATTTAAATCGGGAGTGAAAACCGATCCGGTAGAGATACAGAGCATCTGGCTGTCGGGTAATTATCTGAATATGGTACTTCTTATACCGGTGAAAGAAGAGAAGCACGCCTTTCATTTTGTAGACGAAGGGGTAGAGACTGCCGCCGATGGTAAGAAGATTCTGAATCTGCGCCTTTATCACGATAGCAACAATGACTATGCGGCTTTTACAAATAGGGCTTATCTTTCTGTTCCGTTGCACGGATATAAAGATAAGTTGTCTGTAGGCGATAGTGTTTGCTTCCGCATAAACACCGTGAAGCAAGGACAGGTATTCCGTAAGTTTGCGTTAGAGAAAAGTATAGATTGAATAGATATAGAACCTATAATTAATACAATATGATAAAAACACTTTATTTTATGTTTTTCGTCGTGGCTTTTTCCTTGGGGATGATGGCCTGCGCAGGAAAAAACAAGGATTCGTTCAAGAATCTTTCTGTAGATGAATTTGAGAGATTTATAACCGATGAGAATGTGCAGTGCGTAGATGTGCGTACCGTGGCAGAATATTCGGAAGGGCATATTCCGGGAAGCTTGAACATTAATGTGATGGACGAAAGCTTTGCGCTTAATGCCGGTGAAATGCTCGACAAGAGTCGCCCGGTAGCCGTGTATTGCAAGAGCGGTCGCCGTAGTCGTAAAGCAGCAAATATATTGGTAAAGAAAGGATTTTCGGTTTCTAACCTTGATAAGGGTATAGAAGACTGGAAAGAACACGGAAAAGAGATAGAACGATGATAAAAATAAAGCGAGGCACTAACAACGCCTCGCTTTATTTTTAGGTTATAGGTAAGAAATGATTTCGTCCGCTTCTTTTCGTTTTTTAGGAGCGGCTTCGGCTGTAGCTGCCGGATATCCTATTGGAATTAGAACGGCTGGCTCTAAATTCTGTGGCAAACTTAGTACGTTACGGCATACGGTGGTGTCGAAATTACATACCCAGCAAGTGCCTAACCCTTGTTCGGCTGCCGCTAAGCAGATATGCTCTACGGCGATGGCGATATCTATGTCGGCATGATCCTTGTTATCGGCTCTGCGATGCCAACTCTCTGAATGGTCGGAACACGCCACTATGATGCACGGGGCCGACTGAATCCATTCGCGCGGATAAGCCGCCTTGATGGCCGTAAGCATTTCGGGAGTGTTTATGACGAAGAACTTCCACGGCTGAAAATTGACAGCCGATGGAGCCATGCGAGCGCACTCCATGACGTAATCCATTTTCTCTTTCTCTATCGGGCGCGGGTCGTAACTACGAACCGAATAACGCGTTTTTGCTAAATCTAAGAAGTTCATACAGCTTAATGGTATTTGTTGATTTTCTGTCATACAAATATACTCTCTTTTAACTTGTACTTACAGATTATTTTGTACTTTTGTTCAAATTACTATTTAAAAAATCATATTATGGAAGATGCAATAATTCCTTTTGCTTTATTATGCTTTACATCGTTTTTCACGTTGACTAACCCGCTAGGCACAATGCCGGTATTTCTTACCATGACCAATGGCATGGATGAGAAAGAACGTAAGCATATTGTGAAGCGCGCTACTATAATCTCTTTTATCATATTGATAGCGTTCACGTTCTGCGGACAGTTCCTGTTTAAGTTCTTCGGAATATCTACAAACGGCTTCCGTATAGCGGCTGGTATCATTATTATGAAGATTGGTTACGATATGCTTCAGGCACGATACACCAATACCAAGTTGCGCGATGAGGAGATTAAGACTTATGCCGATGACATTTCTGTTACTCCGCTTTCTATCCCGATGCTGTGCGGTCCCGGAGCTATCGCCAACGGTATTATCATGATGGACGACGCTAACACTTGGGCTCTGAAGGGTACAATGGTGGGTGTTATCGCTTTGGTGTATATACTTACTTATATCATTCTCCGTCTCTCAACCCGACTTGTTGTACTGATGGGTGAAACAGGAAACAACGTGATGATGCGTTTGATGGGATTGATTTTGATGGTGATAGCGGTAGAATTTTTTGCGAGTGGTGTGACTCCTATTCTTACCGATATAATTCACAATAGTTTAATTTAAATTTAAAATAGTATCTCATATGGATGAAGCCGGAATTTGGGGAATAGTGGCAGTTCTTGCCTTCCGTTTGGTGTATCTGGCTGTCATCTTGTTTACTATCGTTATTGTTTTGCTCGACAACCGGAATCCGGTGAAAACGATGGCATGGATATTGGTGCTTGTCTTCCTTCCGGTGGTGGGACTGGCGTTCTATTTCTTCTTCGGACGCAATACGCGCAAAGAACGGCTCATCAGCAAGAAAGGTTTTTCGCGCTTGAGCAAGCGTCCGATGGCGGAGTATCAGGCTCAGGAGGCTCTTGGTGATTTTACTGGGCGAAATCAGTTGATACCTTTCTTTCATAGAGTGAGCAATGCCTTGCCTTTCGAGGGCAATGATGTGCAGGTGTTTACCGACGGGTATTCCATGTATCAGGAGCTTTTCCGCCGGATAGCCAAGGCAAAGCATCACATTCATTTGGAGTTTTATATTTTTGAGAACGATGCCGTAGGGCGTTTGTTGCGCGACTTGCTGATTGACAAGGCGCGCGAAGGCGTGTCGGTACGCTTGCTCTATGATGATGTGGGTTGTTGGGACGTGAATCCGATGTTCTACGACGAGATGCTGTGCGAAGGTATAGAAGTGCGCAGCTTCCTGAAAGTCCGTTTTCCGCAATTTACCAGTAAGGTGAACTATCGCAACCACCGTAAGTTGGCTATAATAGATGGTAAGGTGGGCTTTATCGGGGGCATGAATATCGCTTTACGATACTTGAAGGGTGTGCCTTGGGGTGTGTGGAGAGATACGCATATCTGCTTGAAAGGTAAAGCGGTGTATGGCATACAGACTGCGTTTCTCACAGATTGGTTCGCTGTAGACCGAACTCTGCTTACCTCTGCTCAGTATTTCCCTAAGATGGATACTGTAGGTACATCGGTTGCCCAGATTGTTACTTCCGACCCGGTGGGAGAGTGGCACGATATTATGTTGGGACTGGTTAAGGCTATCTCGTGCGCACAGCGTTACATCTATGTAGAGACTCCGTATTTTCTTCCTACCGAGCAAGTGATGGCGGCATTCCAAACCGCAGCACTGTCGGGTGTAGACGTGCGGCTGATGATACCGAAGAAAGCCGATGCGTTCATTACCCATAAAGGTACCATGTCTTATCTTGACGAGCTGATGAAATCGGGTGTGAAAGTTTATTTTTATCGTGCTGGATTCTTGCATTCAAAACTCTGGGTAGCCGATGACGAGTGGGCATCGGTTGGCTCTACCAACCTCGACTTCCGTAGCTTTGAACATAACTTTGAGGCCAACGCCTTCTTCTATGATGAAAAGACCGTGTGCACTATGAAAGAAATTTTTCTGGAAGACATGAAGAAGTGCATGACGTTGTCTCAAAAAATATGGGACAAACGCTCTTTTAAAAACAAGATTGTAGAATCTGTTGTAAGACTGCTTGCCCCGTTGCTTTAATAATACTTTGTTTCTCTTCTTTCTGAGATAGGCTTATGCCTTGAAGAAGGTGAAGTTTACGCTTCCGTAATGACGATGCTCCAAGAAGTGCGGATGTTCTTCGAAACTCAGGTCTTTGCCGTGCTCAAGAACGAATATACCGTCTTCTTTCAACAGTTCATTCTCGAATATCTTGTCTGGGATAGACGCAAGCTCCTTTAGAGCGTATGGAGGGTCGGCGAATATGAAATCGAACTTCTCGCCGCATCGCTCTATGTACTTAAACACGTCGCCTCGCAGCGGAAAACATTTGTCGGTTTTCACTTCGTTCATCACCTTAGAGATGAAAGCGTAGTGTTGCGGATCTTTTTCTACCGAAATAACCTTGTCGCAACCTCTCGACACCAGTTCTATGCTGATGCTTCCTGTTCCAGCAAAGAGATCGAGCGCGGTTACGCCTTCTTCGAAATCGATGTAGTTAGAAAGCACGTTGAACAAGTTTTCTTTCGCAAAATCGGTTGTAGGTCTTGCCTTGAATGTATGAGGAACATCAAACCGTCTCTTCTTATAAATACCACTAATTACTCGCATATTAATAGAGATTGTATGTCAAACGGAATGTCTTCTATCCGGTTGGTTTCTGATTGGTTGAATTCTGCTTGTGGGGTAATCACGAATACTTTTCGGATATATCGGCGCAGTGTCTGCGTCATGGTGTTGCATTCTACGCCTTCCCCTATAAGGTGCATCTCGTCTCGCTCCTGGTCGTACTTCAGCTGTTCCCAGATGTTCATAAGGTAGTAAATGCGGTCTTGCACATTTGCTGTGGGGTAGGTATTCAGTAGCAGGGCTTTTCCGTTCTCAAAACAGAAAACGTCTATATTCTGCGGGTGTATGTTAGCGTAAAGCTTACGGTTGTTCCCCTGTCGGCTTCTGTTGGTCAGGTATTCTATTTGCGGACTGACAGAAGAGAAGAAACGTGCTTCCGGGAACTTTTCGTTCAGATATAGGTGCGTCAGCTTATCCATCGAGAATAATACCACCATATTACTTTTCCCAAGTATATTACACAATACTATTTCATTGTTTACCTTAGGGAAGTTCTGGTAGAATATATCTTCCATTTGCTCGTCTTCGAACAACTCTAGCGGAACGGAAGTATATCCTGTGCTGTGTATCAGGATATTTGTTTGCCGATACGGATGTTTTACCTCTTCGGCTTCAGACAAGAATTGCTTGACATTGGCGGCCATCGAATGCTGTGTGTTTACAGGATGAGTGCGAATGAGGAAGTCGCTGCCGCCTAATGGGTTGTAGATAGAAAAAGAAAATCCATCCGTACTAAGACGGATGGATAAAGTATATTGTTCTGATTTTGTAAAATCAATACTTTTGTCGGTCATGCCATTATTCCCAGTTTCCAGCGTTGTTGTTAGGCTGTTCGATATCACCAACTTTCAAGCCAAGATATTTACCAAGTTTTTCCTGCATGTCTTTCAAGTTAACCAACTGCTGCTTGTCGAGGTCGCCCAAGTATACATCGTAAGCTACCTGTGCCTGGAACAAGTTCAGAGGAGCACCCGATTTAGTAGTATCTTTACGTACTGCCATTTCGAATTTAGCGCCGTTACCGTAAGGTACGAAAGCCAATGAGTCAGGGTTGAAGCCTTTTGCGAAGATAGTATCCATTACAGCTACCCACATAGTATCACGACGGAAGTTGGTCAAACCTTCTTTTTCAACGTCTTTCCAGTTGCCAGTCTTCTTAGCTTTTTCGATGATAGCCATAGCTTTCTTTTCAGTCATGCCATTGTTAAGCTGTTCGTCGGTCAAAGAACCAATTTTCATGATGAAAGGCAATTTCGCAGTCTTAACGAAGTGGATAAGAGTGTCGAAGCTTGCAGTGTAAGCGCCTTCGTGTGTCAAGCGGTATTCCTGCTGTGCACTACGAATGTCGATTAATCGTGCGATAATAGCTTTATCGCGGATAGCTTTTTCTTTGTCAAAATTGATCGGACCCATGATGCTGCCATAGCATATGTACACTAAAGCGATGGCGCATAAAGCCAGAATAGCATTAATAACTGTTTTCATGATAATATTTATTTTTTTTGGTTTATATTCGTAGCGCAAAAATAATAAATAACTAGAACTTCAAGGGAGTTCTGTCAAATATTTACATGCCAACTTATGTTAAACGATGATTTATCGCAGCAAATTAAACGAAATTTTCTCTATAAACCAACAGAAGAGCAAGAAATTGCTATCACTTCTTTTTCTGATTTCTTTTTTTCTGCCGAACATGACTCGGTTTACCTTTTGAAGGGATATGCCGGAACCGGAAAAACATCGTTGGTAAGCGCTATAGTCAAGACTCTGGATAGTCTGAAACAGAAGTGTGTGTTGCTGGCTCCTACTGGTAGGGCGGCAAAGGTATTCTCGCATCATGCGGGGCATTCGGCTTATACCATTCATCGCAGGATATACAGGCAGAAGTCGTTCTCTAACGAGTTGGATAATTTTACGATGAATTCTAATCTTCATCAGCATACTTTGTTCATAGTTGATGAGGCTTCTATGATTGCTAATGATGGGCTTTCGGGCAGTATGTTCGGCAGCGGGCGTTTGCTCGATGATTTGATACAGTATGTGTATGGCGGTCAGGGATGCCGATTGATGTTGATTGGCGATACGGCGCAGCTTCCTCCGGTAGGCGAAGAAGAGAGTCCCGCACTGTCGGCCGATGCGTTGCGCGGCTATGGCTTGGAGGTTACGGAGCGCATTCTTACGCAGGTGGTGCGACAGGCTAACGACTCCGGCATTCTGTATAACGCTACTCGCCTTCGTCATTATATAGCCGATGATGATTGTTTCTCGTTGCCCACCATTAAGGTGTCGGGCTTTACCGATGTACGTGTGCTGCCCGGAGGTGAGTTGATAGATGCCATTAATGAGAGTTACGATCATGTAGGCATGGATGAGACGATGATAGTATGTCGCTCTAACAAGCGTGCAGGGCTATATAATAAAGGTATTCGTGGAACCATATTGTATCGTGAGGACGAGTTGAATACTGGCGATTGGCTGATGGTGGCTAAGAACAATTACTTTTGGGGAGCCGATTGCAAACAGCTCGATTTCATAGCCAACGGTGATATGGCGGTGGTGAAGCGTGTAAGGCGTGTGCACGAGATGTATGGCTTCCGTTTTGCTGATGTAGCCTTGTCGTTCCCCGATTATGACGACTTGGAACTCGATGTAAGAATCTTGCTCGATACGCTGCATTCTGATGCTCCGGCACTGACAAAGGAGCAAAGCGATAGTCTGTTTAATGCGGTGTGCGAGGATTACGCCGATATTACAATAAAGCGAGATAGGATGAAGAAGGTAAAAGAGGACCCGTGGTATAACGCCTTGCAGGTGAAGTATGCGTATGCGGTGACTTGTCATAAGGCTCAGGGTGGTCAGTGGAAACGTGTTTTCATAGACCAAGGATATATGACCGACGAAATGCTGTCGCCCGATTACTTCCGTTGGCTATACACCGCCTTTACTCGTGCTACAGAGAAGCTTTACTTGGTGAATTGGCCCAAAGAGCAGACTGAAGAATAATCAAAACAACAATCCCCGACAAATGTAAGTCATCTGCCGGGGATTGTTGTTTCTATTACTTATCAGCGAGATATCGTTGTTACATGAAGGCTATTGTAAGACCAGCCATGACGATACTTACCATCGACATTAGCTTAATGAGGATGTTTAGCGACGGACCTGAAGTATCTTTAAACGGGTCGCCTACAGTATCGCCTACAATTGTTGCTTTATGGTTTTCGCTGCCTTTGCCTTCAAAATGACCTTCTTCAATCATCTTCTTGGCGTTATCCCATGCACCGCCCGAATTTGACATGAATACGGCGAGTGTGAAGCCTGCTGCAAGTCCGCCTGTAAGAAGACCGAGCACACCTGCTACGCCAAGTACAAGACCCACAACGATGGGGATGACGATGGCAAGCAGTGACGGAATAATCATCTCGCGCTGAGCACTGCGTGTGCTTATCTCTACGCAACGACCGTAGTCGGGGGTAGCTTTTCCTTCAAGTATTCCTTTTATCTCGCGGAACTGGCGACGTACTTCCTGAACCATAGATTCGGCTGCACGACCTACGGCACCCATCGTAAGTCCGCAGAACAAGAAGGCTGCCATAGCTCCGAGGAATGCTCCTACAAGAACCTTCGGGTTGATGAGGTTCACCTGGAAGAAGTTGATGAAGTCTATGGTTGTGGCGTTTGTAGGGTCGAAGGCATTTCCGGCAGCATCGAAATACTGCTTGCCGTTCTCTATGGCGCGAATCATGGCGATTTTTATCTCTTCGATGTACGATGCCAAAAGGGCGAGAGCGGTAAGGGCGGCAGAGCCGATGGCAAATCCTTTTCCTGTAGCTGCGGTAGTGTTGCCAAGGGCATCGAGTGCATCGGTGCGTTCGCGAACTTCCTTGCCAAGTCCGCTCATCTCGGCGTTACCTCCAGCGTTATCGGCTATCGGACCGTAGGCATCAGTAGCCAATGTAATGCCGAGGGTTGACAGCATACCAACTGCGGCGATACCGATTCCGTAAAGGCCGATGCTGATTGACTTGGCCGACAACGACATGTCGAAACCGTTGGCGCAGAGATAACTTAGCATGATGGCTACAGAGATAGTAACCACAGGAATCATGGTAGAAATCATTCCCGTTCCTATACCTTTAATAATAACCGTAGCAGGTCCGGTTTGTGAGGCTTCGGCTATCTTTTGCGTAGGCTTATAGCTTTGCGATGTGTAGTATTCTGTAGCCTGACCGATAATAACGCCTGCCGCAAGACCGCTTATTACGGAGAACGAGAGCCCCAGCCAGTTTTCTATGCCCAGCAGATACAGTATTATAAATGTTGCAACGGCTATAAGAACTGCACTAACATTGGTACCAAGTCCCAGCGAGTGAAGCAAATCTTTCATAGACGCTCCTTCTTTGGTGCGTACCAAGAAGATACCGATGAGCGAGAGGAATATTCCTATCGCGGCAATAATCATAGGTGCTATCACGGCGCGTAGCTGCATATCGGCATTCATGGCAAAGGCTGTAGCCCCTAGAGCGGCTGTAGATAGGATAGATCCGCAATAACTTTCGTATAGGTCGGCACCCATACCTGCCACATCGCCTACGTTATCGCCTACATTATCGGCAATGGTAGCTGGGTTGCGAGGGTCATCTTCCGGAATATTCGCTTCTACCTTACCTACAAGGTCGGCTCCCACATCGGCAGCTTTGGTGTAGATACCTCCGCCTACACGTGCGAATAGTGCTTGTGTAGAAGCTCCCATACCGAAGGTTAGCATGGTAGTAGTTATGGTGATGAGGGCTGTTGCTTCGCCTTCATATACAGCGTTAAGAACAATAAACCAGATGGCAATATCGAGCAGTCCGAGTCCTACTACGACAAGTCCCATTACTGCACCGCTGCGGAATGCAATCTTCAAGCCTTTGTCAAGCCCTGTGCGTGCTCCGTTGGCAGTGCGTGCGGAAGCATAAGTAGCGGTTTTCATGCCGAAGAATCCTGCCAAGCCAGAGAAAAGCCCGCCGGTAAGGAATGCGAACGGCACCCACGGGTTCTGCACTTTCAGTACGTAAGCCATGAATGCGAATACAATGGCGAGTATCACGAACACTATGGCCACAACCTTGTATTGTTGTTTCAGATATGCCATAGCACCTTTGCGTACGTGTGCCGCAATTTCTTTCATTCTCTCTGTGCCTTCTTCTTCTTTCATCATAGTGCGGAAGAAGAACCATGCCATTCCTAATGCTACAACGCTGGCAATTGGAATTAGCCAAAATACTAATGGGATGTTGTTCATAGTGATATATTTATGTGATAATATATTCCGTTGCTCATCATAGTATAACGCTGTTGTAAATATATGAAATATATTGGCAAGAAAGAGTAATGGGTGAAATATTTTATCGCTGTAGGTGAAATATTGCGTTAGTTGTGCGAATGGATTTATAATGCAGAAACGAAAAGTTGATGATGTGCAAAGTAAAAGTTGTATTTGTTGGGAGAAGAAGTCTATTTCTAGCCTAAGTTTTTATAAACTTAAGCTGAGTATATATATTCTTAGGCTTAGTTTTTATAAACTTAGGTTAAGTATAGAGAATTGAATGTGGTTTATCGAGTTTTTTTATGCAAGCTTGCCAATTACTGCCTGCATTTACTGATTAATCTTTTTTCGGATTATGTGTAAGGTGCGAACTATTTAGGGATTGGTTCGTTGATGTTGCAAAATAAAGTTGAATATGGTGGTTGTATTATGGCAAGGGAAACAAAAAAAAGCTAAACAGTTATTTGATTAACTATTTAGCTTTTTCATGTGCGCCTGATAGGACTCGAACCTACACGTCTCGCGACACCAGATCCTAAGTCTGGCGCGGCTACCAATTACGCCACAGGCGCGAAGCAATGAACATCGATAGTGATGTTTTTGTTTTGCGAGTGCAAATATAGAACAACTTTTTAAATCTGCAAAATAAAATTTAATCTTTCAGCAATTTGCAGGCAATTTCTATCATTGTATCCTTGCCTTTTTGCATATCTTCGCTTGTCATGTCGACTTTTACGTCGGGGTTTATTCCGAATTCTATCTGATTCATTTGAGGGTCGAGCATGGGGCTGGCAGAGAAGCGTATCGACCATCCGCAGGGTATTTCTGACGTAAACGGAAGTCCGGAGCCACCTCCTGTCTTATCGCCTACGATGGTAATTAGCGGAAACTGCTTCATGCTGTTCACAAAGTCGTTTGTTGCGCTGAAAGAGCGACGGTTTGTTAATACTACGGCACGTTTCTGCCAACGTATTCCGTTTGATGGCTCTATGTAGACAGGGTAGGGATTAGAGAAATCGCTGTGTCCTTTTCCTGTTTTATGAGTCATGTATCCTACCAACGTCTTCTGGTTTGTGAAGCGTGCAGCAAGCTTTTGCGCTGTTGTAAGGTTGCCGCCTCCGTTGTTTCTAACGTCTATAATCAGTCCGTCGCAAATAGCCAGACGATTTAATGTTTGGTCGAGGTTGCCATCGCCTATGCCGTTGCTGAAACTTGAGCAATAGATATATCCGATATTGTTTTCCAGTATCTGATATGTCAGTCCCGACGATTGGTTATAGTCTTTCTTAAGATAGATGCTCTGTATGCTGTCGCTAAAATTGCGCGGATAGCTATCGAACCACTGGCGATACTGCGATGAGGCGAGCGAGCTGGTAAGGTTTACATGCCCGTCGCGCAACTCTGCCACCATTTCAGAGAGTACCTCGAACAGTGCTTCCCATCCCATAGACGGTGTGATGCGCTTGGCGTATGTTTCGTGCACTTGGTTCCAGTCTAGTCCGTACTCCTGTTTCTTATAGTCGAGGAAACAATATTGCTCATCGATTATTTTCCAGAGCGATTCGAAGTTGGCTTCAGGCGTATTGCCAGATACATCTTCGCGGATGCACGAGGTTGCGCTGAGCAAGCCAATCAGCAGAAATAATATATTGAGACGTTTCATAGGATATTAAAATGGAGTTGTTTTTTCAGACATGCTAATTCGGTTCTTGCCGCGCAGCAGATATATGTTGCGCACAAATCCTATCATGAAATCATGAGAGTACGAGTGGCTTTTCAGTCCGTTTACTTTCGACTGCTGTATGTCGCACACATATCCTGCTCGCATGATAACCTTGCGGATGGGGAAGTCTACGGTTAGCATTTGGAAAAGCGAAGGATTGTTATGCAGCGATGTAAACTTCACGTTTCCTTTATGATTTCCTACAGAAAACATTTCGTAGTACGACTCTCCGTATTGTGGCGAGAACATGGCTCCAGCTAAAGGCAGGTTAGCTTGATAGCGTATAGTGAGCGGATACTGCTTGATGCGTACCTTATATATAGCCGCTCCCGAAAAGCCCACGCCTCCGTATGCCTTAGCTTGTGCCGGGTTGTTAGAGTTACGAGAGTTATATACCACTCCGGTGTTGATGCCTATGTAAGGTCCCGCCAGTAACTTTAATCCCGGCGCTACTTCTCTGAATTGGTAATGCAAGGCGCAGTTCCAATTAATCATTCCTGCGTAGGTATTGGCAGTACCCGATATGTTTTCTGTGTACGCCCCCTGCACCTGAATTATGTTTTGCACAGATACATTGCCTTGAAGCAATCGTGTCATTCTCATACTTTCATGCATGAACCGAACCTCCGGACCGCTGTACTCTAAAGGCGAAAGATAAGTTTCGAACACATTATTATGTCCGGCTCCTATCATCGTAGAGCGCATTACATAGCGGTTAGCCCGTATGCTGTCTTCTTGCGCCTTTGCTTTTGTACAGAAAGTCATCGCTGCGGTCCATACAGCCATCAGCAGAGTCAGTTTATATCTCATATTTCTCGTTTAGAATAAATTCATTTGTCCGTTGTCCGTTGTCGCCGTCGTCGTTTGTAGCTTCATCGTCGCCTGCTTCAGGTTCCGTTGCATCTTCCGGTTCGGGCATACGGGTTGGTTCCAACTCTTCTATATTTCCTACGGTGTATGTAGTGAGTCGTTTACCTTTTGCTTTGTAGCTCTTTACTCCCACAAAGTCGCTTGCTTCTACTATAAGCGGTTCGCGGAAATCATCGTGACCTCCGAATACCACCTGTATGCGCGGGAATACTTGTTCCGACAGCAAAATAAGTTTGCTGTGCTTGTTCTCGCCCAAGTAGTTCTGCTTCTTTGCGGTCGCTTCAAAGGTGAAGCGTTTCAGATAAGGATAGTTCTGCTGGTCGGCATCGTAAAGCACGGCAGTCCATACCTTTTCCGGGTCGTATTTCTCTATTCTTTGAATGTCGGCATCGTAGTGATTATTCAAATCGAAGTCTGTGGTATAGAAATCACCGTTATTCTGAATAATCAAGATACTTTCATCGCTTTGGAATTCGCCCAAGTACTGTCCGCGTCCATCGTAGTTAAGTCGAAGCACATCATGATCGAACCATACCTTTCGTCCACCAAGTGTAGAGCCTCCACGTTGTTTCAAGCCGATTTTATGGACTTCGAATTTCGTCAGCAGATTACCCATAGACTGTCTTCCTTTGATGGCGATGGTACTGAAGTCTTTCTCGAATATAAGCTTCTTGATTCTCGGGTTAGGGCGTAAGGTTACCTTTATCACTTCCGCTTCGCCGTTGGGGTTGGCTGTGAAATAAGCAATCTTAGAGCCGGGCGTACCTTGCGTAACATCGTACTCACGGTCGCGAATCATTGAAGTCACGTTGAAACGCTTTATGTAGTAGTTGCCTTCTTTTCCGTCACGATAGATGGCATTATAGATGGTGCGTTTATCGTTCTTCTTGAATATGTTGACGTACAGTATGTTCTTTCCGATAAACAGCTTATCGGCTATGCGTACTATCTTATATTTTCCGTCTTTATAGAATATTATTACATCGTCTATATCAGAGCAGTTACAGATAAACTCGTCCTTCTTCAGTCCGGTACCTATGAATCCTTCTTCGCGGTTTATGTACAGCTTTTCGTTGGCTTCCACTACTTTGGTAGCTACGATGGTATCGAAGCTGCGAATCTCTGTGCGGCGCGGGAACTTGGCTCCATATTTCTCCTTGATTCGTTGATACCAGTCGATGGTATATTGCGTGATATGCGAAAGATGATTGTCTATCTCAGCTATCTCCGCTTTCAGTCGTGCAATGAACTCGTCGGCCTTGTCTTTGTTGAACTTCAGGATGCGAGCCATCTTTATTTCCATCAACTTAAGGATATCGTCCTTAGTAACCTCGCGCACAAACTGCGGGTAAAACGGAGTTAGTCGTTCGTCGATATGCTCGCAGGCTGCATCCATGTTGGGTGCTTGTTCAAACTTGGTGTCTTTATATATTCTTTCTTCTATGAATATCTTTTCTAGCGAAGCGAAATGCAGTGTCTCAAGTGCTTCTTGGCGCTGGATGTTCAACTCCTTGCGCAGAAGCTCGAGTGTATTGTCTACCGATTTCTTCAGCACTGTGCTTACAGAAAGGAAGTGCGGCTTGTTGTCGTCTATAACGCAGCAGTTTGGCGAGATGTTTACTTCGCAGTCGGTAAATGCGTAAAGTGCATCTATTGTTTTATCCGAAGAAGTACCCGGAGCGAGGTGAACAAGTATCTCTACGTTGCCCGATGTCAGGTCTTCTACTTTTCTAATCTTTATCTTTCCCTTTTCGCTTGCCTTTACTATCGAGTCGCACACGTTGGCAACGGTCTTTCCGTATGGTATTTCGTGAATTGCCAGAGTTTTATTGTCTACCTTCGAAATCTTGGCACGCACGCGTACCACTCCTCCGCGTTCACCGTCGTTATAGCGCGACACGTCTATCGAACCTCCAGTAAGGAAGTCCGGATACAGTTGAAAGCTTTCGCCATGCAGATAAGCTATCGATGCATCGCAAAGTTCGTTAAAGTTGTGCGGAAGTATTTTAGAAGACAGACCTACAGCGATACCTTCCACTCCTTGCGCCAGCAATAGCGGGAACTTGACAGGCAGAGTAACCGGCTCCTTATTTCGTCCGTCGTACGAAGCCTGCCATTCTGTAGTCTTAGGATTGAATACCACATCGAGCGCGAACTTAGACAAACGTGCTTCAATGTAACGAGGAGCGGCTGCGTCATCGCCGGTAAGTATGTTTCCCCAGTTACCCTGGCAGTCAATGAGTAAATCCTTTTGTCCAAGTTGTACCAAAGCATCACCTATAGAGGCATCGCCATGCGGATGGAACTGCATGGTGTGACCTACGATATTGGCTACTTTGTTATATCGTCCGTCGTCGAGGCGTTTCATTGAGTGCAGAATACGTCGTTGCACGGGCTTAAGTCCGTCGTTGATATTAGGCACAGCACGCTCTAATATTACGTACGAAGCATAGTCCAAGAACCAATTTTGGTACATTCCGCTCAATTGGTGCTTTACGCTTTCGTCTTTTTTATCTACAGGTTTATAATCCGAATGCTCTTCTTTTCCGTTTATTGAGTTTTCAAGAGTTTCTTCTTTGTCAAAGGTATCGTCGCTCATATGTAAGTTTCAATCTAATTGTGGAAAGATAGGTCGTATTAAATATCGATATTACACTATCTTGCAGCAAAATTACAAAAAAAATGGATTGAATTGAAGTGCAATGGCACAAAAGAATAGTGTCGGTTTTTCATGCAATTGGCTTTTTCATTAAGTTTGCATCAGAAAAAGAAAATTAAAAGGAGGATTATATATGAAAATTGGAGATAAAGTTCGTTTCCTCAGCGAAGTTGGGGGCGGAATAGTAAGAGGCTTTCAAGGCAAGGATACTGCATTGGTAGAAGGTGAAGACGGTTTCGAAATTCCTATGCTGATAAAGGAGTGTGTGGTAGTTCAGACAGATGATTATAATATCCCCATCAAGGCTATGAAAAAGCCGAAAGTGGAGGAGCCGGAGATTGAAGCGGAGGAAGAGGAAGAAGACGATCGCCCAATTACTTATCGTGCGCCCGAGATTCGTGGTAACGATGTGCTGAACGTGTTCTTGGCATATGTGCCTCAGGATATAAAGGCTATCTCATCTACAGCTTTCGATGCTTATCTGGTTAACGACAGTAATTATTTTGTAGATTATCTGTACTTGTCTGCCGAAGGCAAGAGTTGGACATTGCGTAGCCGTGGTACTGTGAAGCCGAATATGAAACTTCATCTTGAGGAGTTCGAAAAAGCCGATTTGAACAACATGGAGCATGTGTGCGTGCAGTTGCTTGCTTATAAAGACGACCGTACGTTCTTGTTGAAAGATGCCGTGAATATGGAGCTTCGCATAGATACGGTTAAGTTCTATAAATTGCATACGTTCGAAGAGAATGATTTCTTCCCTCAGCCTGCGCTTATCTACGATATTGTACGCGATGACGAGCAGAAGAAGCAGGTGTTTCTTTCTGCCGACGATTTGAAGAACGCTATTCTTACTAAGAACGGAAACGATGGTGGCGTTCCGTCTAAGGTTAAGAACCGCCAGCAGCATAAGGTAGTGAAAAACAATATTGTAGAGGTAGACTTGCACATCGATGCTTTGCTAGATGATACTACAGGCATGGGAAACGCCGAGATGCTGAATTATCAGATGGATGTGTTCAGAAAGACTCTCGATGAATATCGCTCTAACACCGGACAGAAGATAGTATTTATTCACGGTAAAGGCGATGGGGTGTTGCGTCGTGCCATTCTTGATGAGTTGAAGCGCAAGTATAGAAATTATTCCAGCCAGGATGCTTCTTTCCGCGAATATGGTTACGGGGCTACCATGGTGACTATCAAATGATAGGTATTTCTTATTTTTACTTAAAAGGATGCAGTAAATAAGAAATAATTCCGTTACTTTAGAAAACTAAGTTGGATTTTAAAGTAACGGAATTATGAATGTAACAAAGTTATTTGCTTGGCTTTCTGCCACATTTTGTTTGCTTCCGTTTTGTTGCAAAGGTCAAACGTACGAGCAACTATGGAGAGATGTTGATGGATATGTAAGAATGGATTTGCCCGCTTCGGTTGTTTCTACCGCCGATAAGATATATGATAAGGGGCAGACCGAAAGAAACATTCCGCAGATGATGAAGGCGTTCATTGTGCGTGCGGAGTATCGCGGAAATATTGCACCCGATAGTCTTGTGATTGAAAAGGATAGGCTAAAGCGGTGGGCAGAGACCGAAACTGATCCGTTGGGCCGTGCCGTACTGAATTGTATAGTGGGCGATATGATCTTAAATAGTCTGCGGCACGATGTTGATGAGGCTGTGCGCTATTTTGAGCGTTCGTTGGCTAATAAGAGAATGCTTGTAAAGGCATCTGCCAAAGATTATTATCCGATGACTAACAGCGGATGGATTAGTAAGAAGTATTTTGGCGATAGCATGTTCGACTTGCTTGCTCGTCAGGCTATCCGTTCGTTGTCGAGTGCTTCACGGTTTGATTCTATGCCCGAGCAGGAAGCGGCATTCTCTTTTTATGATGATTTGATTGCTTATTATGAGTCGGTTGATAATCGTGCTGCCGCCTTTTTATGTAAAGAGTCTAAGTTGGTGTTCCGTTATGAGAATATGGGGATATTTAAGAAATACCAATCGACTGTCGATGAAAAAGTATCTGAATTACTTTCTTTAGCATCTCAATATAAAGAACTTCCAGTGTGTGCCGACGCTTATCTTAAAGCGGCATCGTATTGTCTTAACGCAGGCAAAAAAGTGAAAGCCGTTGAGGTAGCTCAACAGGGACTGAGAGAATATCCAAAAGGCGAGTGGACCGCCGATTTACGTAAGGTAATGGATAATGTTAAACATGCGGAGATTACCGTTTCCATTCCTTTCATTTATCCTGAACGCGAAACTGAGGTGAAAGTCTCTTTCGCTAACGTTACCGATGTTACTCTGGAGTTATATCGTCTTAATCTATCGCCGGCATCAAAGGCGTTGTTAGATAATAATTGGAGTTCTTTGCAGAAAAAGTACGGGTCGAAGGTGGCTTCTCGCAAATATAGTTTAGCTCCGTCGGCAGATTATAGCAGGCAGGATACTACCTTGCGTTATACTTTGCCTCAGGCTGGTATTTATGTATTGAAGCAGATAGCGCATGGCGTAAGAAAAACTACGTTTGTAGATGGGTATGTGCTGTATGTTTCTCCTTATCAGTGTGTAACTATTCCGGTAGCAGATGTTAAGCGTGAGGTGATTGTTATTGATCGCTTAACGGGTCGTCCTGTACCGGGAGCGGAATTGGTGGAATATGATTCTGAGAGCCTTAAGCAACTGAATGTTTATAAGGCTGATGATAATGATAGTGTATTGCTGGCGCTGTCTCGTAAAAATAGACGTTCAAAGTTTAACGCACGTACTCCAGGCAATGATTTCATGGCTCTTTCGGCATTGGGCAACAGCTTCTATTTGTCTGGAGCTAATCAGCAGGAAGGGTGGGACAATAAGGCTAGGCTTTTTACAGACCGCTCTATCTATCGTCCGGGACAAATGGTTCATGTGTCGGGATTGCTTTTCGCTCAGCGAGGCGATTCTGTGCAGGTGCGTACAGATAAACCTGTAGAACTTAAACTCTATAAGGGCACGCAGACGGTGGCGAGCCTCAAGGCTACATCCGATAGCTTTGGTGTATTCTCTGGCGATTTCGTATTGCCGCAGTCGTTGCTGCCGGGGCGTTATGTCATCTCAGGCGAGAAAACTTCTGCATTTATTGATGTGGAAGAATATAAGCAGCCAACTTTCGACGTTAAGTTTACACCGTATACTGCAACTTATACTCTTGGCGATTCTGTCAGTCTGCAAGGCGAAGCCAAGGCTTTCTCCGGTGCTCCGGTGCGTAACGCTAAAGTGAAGTACCGTTTTGTTCGCTCTTGCCGTTGGTGGTATAGATGGAATAAACAGAACGAGGTTACGTTGGCAGAGGGCGAGTCGCTGACCGACTCTGAAGGGCGGTTTACGGTTGGTGTTACGCTGAAAGCTCCCGATGATATTGATTGGGGCGATAGCTATTCGCCTTGTTTCTACGATTATCAGCTTACGGCTGATGTTACGGGTGGTGCCGGCGAAACTCAGGGGTGTACATTGTCGCTTCCGGTAAGCCGTCAGTCATTGTATTTGTCTATCCGTAATCTCAATGATATCGTGATGCGCGAAAAACAGCCGTCTGTTCAGTTCTGTGCTCAGAATGTGAATCGTGAGCCGGTAAAGACCGCCATAGAGTATCGTGTTTATCGGTTCGAGGCTGGTAAAAATGGCGATAAGGGTGAGCTGAAATGTAAGGGTACTACAGAGAGTCAACGCTCTTTTGTTCCTGCCGATGTGTGGGCTTTGCCTTCGGGTAAGTATGTTATTGAGTTATCTGCCAATGATGATAAGGGCCGTAGTTGTGTGGCGAAGAAGACTTTTACGCTATTCTCTAAAGACGACCGTAGGGTGCCCGATGAGTCGGTGGCGTGGTTCTATCAAGACGGCAACAAGTTCGATGAGAAAAATCCTCCCGCTTTTTATGTTGGCACTAATGAGCGCGATGTATATCTGCTTGTTGATATTTACAGCGATAAGCAGCGCATTGAGTCACAGCGTATAAAGTTGGATAACGAGTTACGTGCTTTCTCATATCCCTATAAGGCAGAATATGGCGATGGCGTGCTGATTAATGTCGCTTTCGTGCGTAATGGGGTACTTCATAATCGCAGTTTCAGCATTGTTCGTCCCGAGCCTGATAAGAAACTGAACCTTACATGGGAGACTTTCCGCGACAAACTTCGTCCGGGCGATAAGGAGGAATGGCGAATGCATATCACCGACCGTACAGGAAGTCCGGTGCAGGCTAATCTTATGGCGGTGCTTTATGATGCTTCGTTAGATAAGTTGCATGCGCATAATTGGAATTTCGGTCTGGCTTTCCCGCGTTCGTTGCCTTCTGTAAGAAGCTCTTTGATGTGGGGCGAACAGTCTCTCTATTTGTCGGCTGCAGATTCTTACGTAAACGTGAAGAATGGCTTGAATCTGATTAATTACTCATCGTATTATTCATCATGGAATCCGGGAAAGGTTGATTATACATCGTTATTCTTATTCGGAGGAGTGGCTCGCGGATTTTACGAGCTGGAGAATATGAAGGAAAGTACCGTGATGGATTACGGGGTAAATAAACGTGGCAGAGCAATAATGATGAAATTCGTATCTCCTATGTATGATAAGGAGTCGCAAGATGCTGGAGCTAATGAAGAGGTAGCTGTAGAAACTTCTATGGCAGCGGAAGAAGAACAGCAAGAGCCTGTTACGATGCGTGAGAATTTTGCTGAGACGGCTTTCTTCTATCCTAAGCTTCGTACCGATTCCTTGGGTAATGTTACGGTGGCGTTCACAGTACCCGAGTCGCTGACGGAATGGAAATTCATGGGCTTTGCTCACACACCTTATTTATATAATGGCATGCTTACGGATAAAGCTGTAGTGCAGAAGCAATTTATGGTGCAGCCTAATATGCCACGCTTCGTCCGCAGAGGAGATAAGGCTACTATTGCTGCATCGTTGGTTAATATGGCTGCGCAGGCGGTAAGTGGTGTGGCGCGTATCGAACTGAGCGACCCTGTTTCGGAATCTGTGGTTTATCGTGCGTCGAAGAAGTTCTCGGTTGCCGAAGGCGAATCGGGTGTGGTAAGTTTCGGTTTCGAAGTACCTCAGAAATACGATGTTTTGGTTTGTACTGTAACGGCTTCGGCTGGCGAGTTCAGCGATGGTGAGCGTCATTACCTTCCGGTGCTGACTGATAAGCAGTGGGTAACGGAGACCGTAGCGGTGCAGGTGGATGGCGATGATGGAAAGACAATATCTACCTCTAATCTGTTTAACGGTCGCAGTAAGACGGCTACAGATTGTCGCCTCACTGTAGAGATGACTGCCAACCCCGATTGGTATGCGGTTCAGGCATTGCCGATAGCTGGAAATCCGCAGAACGAAGACGCTTTGTCGTGGGCTACCGCTTATTATGCTAATGCCTTGGCTGGCGTTATCGTTGAGGCTAATCCGCGCATCAAGAAGGTGTTCGAGGCTTGGCTGGCTAACGGCGGCGATAAGCAGACGCTGCTTAGTAGTTTGGAACGTAATGCCGATTTGAAAAATATCTTGCTGAAAGAAACTCCGTGGATTACAGAGGCGGTTGACGAAACGGGGCAGAAGCGTCGCATAGCTTTGCTTTTCGATTTGAATACTATGCGCAGCCGTCAGCAGGCAGCGGTGCAGAAGTTGGCAAGCTTGCAGAATGCCAATGGTGTGTGGAGTTGGTATAAAGGTATGCCGGGCAGCCGTTATGTCACTACGCAGATAGTAGAAGAGTTTGCGCGACTCAAGGTTATGGGTGTAACTCTGGACGGTACTATGGCGGCATCTTACGCTAAGGCGGTGAAATACTTAGCCTCTTGTGCCAAGAAGGATTATGAAGAGATGAAGCGTGTAGAGAAGAAGACCGGACATGCCGTGAATATACTGAACGAGCAGACCATACATTATTTATATATATGCTCGCTCGATAAGGTAGCCATGAAGGGTGCGGATAAGGCGGTCAACGATTATTTCATCACTAAGCTTGAGAACCGCTCTGCAGGTTATACCATCTACGGAAAAGCGTTGGTGGCTATCGTGATGAAGGGAGCTGGCAGAACCAAGCAAGCAGTAGAGTTGATGCAGTCTATCAAGGAATATTCGGTATATACTTCAGAGATGGGGCGTTATTTCGATACCAAGAAGGCTCTCTACTCTTGGCGCAACTATAAGATACCTACCGAGGTGGCGGCTATAGAGGCTATTTATCGTGTTTCGCCCGACGTTAAGGTGCTGAACGAAATGAAGCAGTGGCTGCTTAAGCAGAAGCAAGTACAGATGTGGGATTCGTCTATATCTACAGCTGATGCCGTATATGCTTTCTTGTGTATGAACGGTAATAAGCTGAACTCTACCGGAAAGATGACGGCTACTGTGGGTAGGGCAGTATTCGATACTCCTGACGATGCTTTAGGATATACCCGTAAGACTTTGACTGGCGCTGAGGCTAAGGTGACTTCTCTGCGTATGGAAAAGAAAGGCGAGGGCTTAGGTTGGGGTGCCGTTTACGCTCAGTATCATGAGGATTTGTCTCGTTTGTCGGAGTATAAGGGTAACGGCGTTACTATAATCCGCGATTATCTGTTGAATGGTAAGTCGGTCCGTTCTGGTCAGACTCTGCACATAGGCGATAAGTTGACCGTGCGTCTTACTGTAAAAGCCGATAGAGATATGGACTTCATTCAGATAAAAGACAGTCGTGCTGCATGTATGGAACCAACCGACCAACTTTCGGGTTATAGCTGGAATGGAAAGATAGGATTCTATCGTGCTTCTTACGATGCCTCTACTTGTTTCTTTATCGACCGTATGCCAAAAGGTACTCATCAGATAGAATATACGGTAAATGTAGACCGTGCAGGAACTTACCAGTCGGGTATAGCTACCGTGCAGTCGGCTTATTCTCCCGAGTTCGGAGGTCATTCTGCAGGCTTTACTGTTGTAGTGGAAAAGTAAATTGCTGTAAAAGTTTATAGCTTCTTTTATTGAAGTTGTCTCACATCGACCGATGTGAGCGTTCGTATCGACCGATGTTAGCGTTCGTAACGGTCGATGTGAGCGTTCGTATCGGTCGAAGTAAGACAACTTTCTTTTATGCGGCAAACAAAATGCAAGCGTATTGTCTTACAATTTTTCTGAGAGTATGCGTATTTAACATTAAAACAATAGTCGGTTTTTTAGCAAAAATTTGCAAAAGAACAATAGAACTTATAACTTCGTGGCACGTTTTATATGAAAATTGTAATCATTAGAAAAGAAGATTGTGAAATTTGTAAGATAAGTTCATTATGGAGAATATCAATATTGACAACATACGCCGTGGTGATAAGTCTGAGTTTCGACGTCTTTTTCAGGTGGCTTACCCTCAAATGATGGCATTTGCGTGTCGTTTTGTATCGGAGGAGGTGGCCGAAGATATGGTTTAGGATGTTTTTGTGATGTATTGGGAAAAACGTGCGTCTATGAGTCCTGATTCCATACGCTCTTTTCTGTTTAAGTGTACACAAAACCAATGTCTTAACTTTTTGAAACATCAAAACGTGGTGCGCGATTGGGAAGATAACGTCCGTTTGGCTGAAGAACGTGTCGCTTTCAATCAGGAAGCATCGGACGACTGTGAGTCGTGGGATAACTTGGTTGATAGAGATGTGGAGCAACAACTAAAGTTGGCTCTTCAGAAATTGCCACCCAAATGTCGTCAGGCTTTTGAACTATCTTACTTTCAGGAAATGACCTATCGCGAAGTAGCGGAAAAGATGAACATTTCTCCACGTACGGTGGAAGAACACGTGCAGAAAGCGACAAATTTGTTGCGTAACGACTTGCGATATCTACTTTATTCCACTTTATTGGCTATTTTGCATTGATCTTAATTTTTATTGTAACATTCTTAGTTTCAATAACTTCCTTGTATTAAACGCTTCAATTATTTAACTACCGAGAAAAATTTTTCATTTTTTTTGTGTTTTGACCCCGTAGTTTTCTGCGGGTGAGTTGTCTTATTATTGAATGAGGCAAAAAACACGTGATAATAATAACGAATATCCTATTATGGAAGAAAATTTATTAGTTCGATATATTATGCATCACGTCACTCCCGAAGAGGAGATGACAGTGAAGAGTTGGCTCCGCGAGTCGGATGCCAATCGCCGTCGCCTTTTTGAATTGGAACAACTTTGCAGCTTGCGCAAGGAAATGGAGATTCGAAAAGATACGGAGCGCATGGATCGTGCTTTCTCTGCCCTTAGTGATCGCTTAGATTTTGCCGAAGAAGAACATAAACCGGTTAAGACAGCTAAGACATTCCGCCTTGCATGGTATAAGGTAGCTTCGGTAGCTGCCGTACTGTTGCTCTTGGTTGTAAACGTATTCTTCCTTACCCGTGAAGAAAAGCAGGCATGGAATACAGTATTTGTACCGAAAGGACAACGCGTATCTTTATTGCTTAGCGACGGTACTACTGTATGGCTTAATTCAGAAAGCCGTTTCTCTTATCCTACACAGTTCACTGCCGACCATCGTGAGGCTAAACTCGAAGGTGAAGGTTATTTCGAAGTAGCTCATAATCCTAAATGTCCGTTTACTCTTAGCTTGCCAATGCTTGATGTGCATGTGTTAGGTACTAAATTTAATGCACGCGCTTATTCTGGCGAACCTTGCTCGGTAGCTTTGAAAGAAGGATCTGTAGAGGTTGAGACTGCCGACCACGCCAAACGTCAGCGCATGGAGCCGGGTGATGAGGTTAATTACACTCCGCGTAATGGTTTGGTGTTGATAAAAGGAAAGAAAGATACATCGATTGATACTTGGACTACAGGCGATTTGATGCTTAAAGATATGACATTGCGCCAAATGATACGTCAGATGGAACGTCATTTCGACGTGAAGATTCACGTGGGCGACAATGCTTTGCTTGAAGAATACTTTACTTGCCACATCCGTAAGGATTTGACAATTAATCAAGTTATGGAATTGCTGAAAGAAACTCGTCGTCTTGATTATACTATTAATCATGACTCTGTGTATATTTTCAGACCTTAAAAATGAAATAAGAATATAAATATAAAGTCAAACATTGTATCTAATACCATGAGTGCCTATGAAACATGAATAATTAGAAAAATTACCAATTAAGGGAATGTAAGATATATAACTCTCTCTTATATAATTTTCCCGAAACATGAATTAATTACCTTAAAATACTTGAATTACCAACTAATCATTTAAAAAGTATGAATTATCTTGCTAAAACAGCGCGTATCGCGAAGTTGTCTCTTCTTTGCTTAGCATTGGAGGCTGCGCCTACTTTCGCCGCTTCAGCTGGTGCGCAAAACGTGAGAATTTCACTTCACATGAAGTCTGCTCCTGTTCGCGACATCTTGAGTGTTATCGAAAAACAGGGCAATGTTTATTTTACTTACAACCTTAATCAAGTAGATGTAGCTCGCAAGGCTTCTGTAGACGTTGAGGGTAAAGACCTCGGCCAAGTACTTGATCAACTCTTCGCTGGTCAGAATGTTGACTATAAAATTGAAAACGATCATATCGTACTCTTTAAGAACGCACCGTCGCACAGCGCTGCTTCTGCTCAGCAGCACCGCAAAGTGACTGGTACAGTTATCGCAGCAAACGGTGAACCTATCATCGGTGCTTCTATTCTTGAAAAAGGTACTAGCAATGGTATTATTACAGACCTCGACGGTAACTTCGAACTTACTCTTACTCAGGGTGGCGAACTTCAGATTAGTTATGTAGGCTTTATTACACAGACTGTGAAGGTTACAGACAACAAGCCGTTGAAGATTGTTTTGAAAGAAAATACTAAACTCCTTGACGAAGTCGTAGTAATCGGTTACGGTACTCAGAAGAAGTCAGACGTTTCTGGTTCTGTTACTACCGTTCAAGGTGATAAATTAAATAAGATGCCTACCGCAAATGCTGAAGCTGCATTGCAAGGTATGGCTCCGGGTCTTGCCGTAAACTTCGGTAGTGGTGCTGCCGGTTCTTCTCCAAGCCTTCAGGTACGTGGTGTTACCTCTTGGGGTACTGATAACTCTCCGTTGGTTATCATCGATGGTGTTCCGGGTGATATGGCTTATTTGAACCCTGAAGACATCAAGTCAATGTCTGTATTGAAAGATGCCGCTACAGCCGCTATCTATGGTGCTCGTGCTGCTGCCGGTGTTATCTTGATTGAAACTAACCGTGGTTCTGAATCTAAACCGAAAATTTCATTCTCTGCTTACTGGGGTATGGACGACCTGCCTAAGAAGTTGGATATGTGTAACAGCGCAGAATTTATCAAGGTTCGTAAGATGGCGTTGACAAATGGTGGCATCGATAAGTCAAAATGGCCGAAATATGTTGCCGCTTACGACGCAGATCCTACTCAGTTCGCTGATACAGACTGGCAAGACGAATACTATCGCCGTGGTTTCGTACAGAAATATAATGTAGGTTACACTGCAGGTACAGAATTTACAAATATCGCGCTTTCTGCATTCTATTCTAAAGAAGACGCTGTAGTAATAGGTACTGGCGATGAAAAGATGGGCTTCCGTTTGAACTCTGACGTTAAGCGCGGTAAGTTCAAAATGGGTGAAAGCATCAGCTATAGCCGTTGGAAAGCCGATTTGGAAGCAAACTCTGGTTTCCCTGGTATCTATCAGGTTACTAACATGGAACCTCTTGCTTTTGTTTATGACTCTAATTGCGAAGGCGGTTACGGTGGTGCTATTCAGGGTATGGGTATGAGCGACGCTTGTAACATGGTTGGTTATAATAATTTGGTTGATTATACAAGTGCAAACGACTATATCTCTGCATCTGGTTACATTCAGTTTGAACCGATTAAGGGATTGGTTATTAAAGCACAGGCAGCTCGTAACATTTACTTCGGAGAAACTCGTACTTTCAAGCCGACTTATCAGTTGGGTGCTATGAAGAGTAATGCACGCGCTTCATTGAATGAATCAACTTCAAGAACTCAGAACGATTTGTTGGAAGCTACAGCTAACTATAGCACTACTCTTTGGAACGATCATGAATTGCAGCTCTTGTTAGGTGCTTCACAAGAAGAGAAGACTTACAAAACAATCTCTGGTTACGGTGAAGACTTTGAAAGCAACGATTTGTCAGTTCTCGATCAGGCTAAAGAAAACTACAGTGCCGGTGGTTCACACACTCGTAGCGGTTTGCGCTCTGTATTCGGTCGTTTGAACTACAACTATAAGATGCGTTATATGTTGATGGCTTCGTTCCGTTACGATGGTTCTTCTCGTTTCGCTAAAGGTAACAAGTGGGGATTCTTCCCATCAGTATCTTTGGGTTGGAATGTTGCTAACGAAAACTTCTGGGAAAACATGAAGGATAAGATCAACGCATTCAAAGTTCGCTTGAGCTATGGTGGTTTGGGTAACCAGAACATCGATCTTTACAAGTATATCCCTACTTTGTCGGGTAATACATCTACTTTGAACTATCCGTTCGATGGTAAGACTACTTCTTTGGGTTATGCCATTACTTCTTTGCCTTCAACTAACATCAAGTGGGAAACTACTATCTATAAGAACCTCGGTATCGACCTTGCTTTCTTCGGCAATAAGTTAGAGTTCTCTGCTGAAGCTTATATCAAGGATACACGCGATATGCTTTCTTCAAAGAATATCAGCCTTTGTACCGGTTTCGGTTCTTTGACCGTAAACGATGGTAAATTGCGTACTACCGGTTTCGAAATCCAGACTATCTATCACGGTAGCGCAGGTCAGTTCAAGTACGATTTGGATATGAACCTTAGCCACTATAAGAGTGTATTGAAATCTATGGCCGATCCTAACTACCTCTATGAAAGCGGTGCAGCACGTACTTACGTAGGTGGTGAAATCGGTGAATTCTGGGTGTATAAAACAGCTGGTATCTTCCAGAACGAAGCAGAAATTAAGGAATGGAACAATGCTCATGGACGTACAGCTATAGATTCTGAAACAAAAAAAGAGATCTGGATACCTTTGCAGCCAGATGCAAAACCTGGTGATATCCGTTTTGAAGACCTTAACGGTGACGGTCTGTTAGATAGCGGCGATAAATATAAAATCGGTAGCGGTGTACCTAAGGTTTCTTTGGCATTCAACGTAAACTTGGCATACAAAGACTTTGACTTGGTAGCTAACTTCTACGGTAACTTCGGCGTTAAACGTCATAACTATACTAAGTACTATCTGCAGAGAATGGATCAGAACTTTAACTATGGTAAAGACTGTTTGAACGCATGGACTCCTGAAAATCCGAATACTGATATACCTCGTGCCGTACAAGGTGACCCGAACAGTAACTCTCGTTTGGCAAGCGACCGCTTCATTGAAAACGGTGACTACTTGCGCCTTAACAACTTGCAGTTAGGCTACAACTTGCCTAAGAAAGCTTGCACTAAGTTGGGCATCAGCAACCTCCGCTTCTACGTAGGTGCTACTCGTCTCTTCACTATCACTGGATATAAGGGATACGACCCATCTACAGGTTCTACAGTAGGTGAAATGGGTATTGACTATGCATCATCACCATTGAGCCGCACATACATGGCTGGTATCAAATTTGGTTTTTAATCGATAAATTGAATAGAATATTATGAAAATAATGAAAAACATATTGTTGTTGGCTGCTTTGTCTGGCGGTCTTACAATGACTTCATGTTCTGGTTCCTTTTTGGACGAAGATATGAACCCCAATTATCTGTCACCTGCTACTTTCTGGAAGAGTGAGGGCGATATTATGAAAGGACTGACAGCTGCTTATGGTGGTATGCAACCTAATGCAACTTGGGCTGTACCATTCAAACGTTATATTGTGATTGATAACTATCGTAGTGATGAGCTTCTTCACCGTGCCGACGTTAGTTCTTGGATGGCTTTGGCTAACTTTACCAATGACGCTACAAATAGTGTTACAAGTCAAGAGTGGACTAACTTGTATAAAGGTATCAACTACGCTAATCAGTGCATTGACAATATTCCTAATGTACCGGAATCAAGTAGTGAAGTAGCTAGTTTGAAAAAACAGGCAATAGCAGAAGCTCGTTTCCTGCGTGCTTTCTATTACTATCGTCTTTTCATTAACTTTGGTGAGAACTTGCCTATATTCCTTCATCAGTTGGAAGGAACAGAAGAAGAATTCTATCCTGATCAGGCTGCTCCGGGTGAAGTGGTAAAACTTATAGAAAAAGAATTGACCGAAGTACAAGCAGATCTGCCCGAAAAATATGACGCAGACAATGGTGGACGTGCTACACGCTACGCTGCAGCTGCATTGCTCGGTAAGTTCTATATGTTCCGTCACGAATTGAAAAAAGCAGAAGCTGAATTCAAGAAACTTATCGGTAAGTTTGAGTTGGTAGATAATTACTACGACAACTTTGACGGTATGCATGAAAACAATAAAGAATCAATATTGGAAGTGCAGTTTACAGGTGATGTAAGTGGTGGTCATTCTGAATATAACGTATTCGCTATCCACTTGGCTTCATTTAATGCTATTTACAATGGTTACGCAGGTTACGAAGAAGCTTATCCTTCAAAATGGCTTTACAATACTTTGATGGCTGATAAGACAGTAGAGGGTAAACACAGTGACCGTGCAATCGGTACAATCATCTTCGACGATCCAGATTGCCGTCCTTTCTATTATGAAAAGGGTAAATCATTCAGTGACTATCATAAAAAAGGTGAATACTTCTGGCATAAGTATGTACATTATGATCCTTCACAGGGCCCGTACTGGGATAACAGTGGATTCAATGTTCCTTTGATTCGTTACGCTGATGTACTTTTGCTCTATGCTGAATGTTTGAACGACCGTGGAGAAACAGCAGAAGCTATTGGTTTTATTAATCAAGTTCGTGACCGTGTGAATGTTCCTAGATTGCCGCTGGATATGAGCAAAGACGCTGTCTTGAAACACTTGCAAGATGTAGAACGTCCTTGCGAGTTGGCTCTCGAAGGCTCACGCTGGTACGACCTTATCCGTTGGGGTATTGTAGCGCAAGCTTTGAAAGACCACGGGAAACCTAATTGCGCAAGCTTCGTGGCAGCAAAACATACAAAGTTACCTATTCCTCACGAGGAGTTCTTGATGAACCCTGACTGGAAACAGAATGAGGGATTCAGTAAATAATCGTTTTTACAATTCTTAAAATTCTGAAAGGGGAGGGTTCCCTCCCCTTTTTTATTACCTTAATTATTTTATATGAAAACCAGATCAATGCTTTTGAATGGAGCGGCACTGCTATGCCTTGCTACAGCATGCTCTCCGTCTTCGTCAGAATCGAACGAACCATTGCTCTCTCAACAATCAGATTTTTATAATCTTATAAATGTCAAGAATGTGCCTACTCAGCCGCGTAACCCTTATGTTATGCTTAATCTTTTTGCTGACTTGGGTTCATGGTCGGGATACGCACTTCCTGAAAACGAGAGCAGCGACTACGCCGGCGCATTTATCGGCCCTATGGCTATGACCGGACGCGGTTGGGTGTCGGCAACTATGGCTCAGCCTTTCATCCAAGTCAACGGAAACCCTTACGACTTGGCTCGTAACATACAGACCAGCAAATATCTGCCCGGACGTTTGGTGCAGGAATTCAGCGACGAACAACTTCAAGTTAAAACCGAACTCTGCTTCCTTTCTTCAAGAACAGTGTTGGTACATTCTTCAGTAGAAAACTGCAGCAATCAGCCTCTCACATTGTCTTGGACTTGGAAAGGTGGATCATTCCCCGAAACAGCAACTTGGAGTTTCGAAGACCATCAGGCTACAGCACTCCGTCTGAAAGACTCGGTACGTGTAGCTACTCGCTTCATTACTGCAGCAGATGTTACCCCAGTGGGCAAAGACAGTCTGCGTGTAAACGAAAAATCTGATTTCGTATTGCAACCTGGAGAATCGTACACATCAAACTATACTCAGACTTTGATGTTGCCTAAAGAAGATATGCAGGCAGAACTTGCTAAATGGCAAGCTCCCGATGCAGAACAATGCTTGAAGCAGAACGCTGAACGTTGGAACGGATGGCTCGCTTCATTGCTGAACGGAAAGAGCAAATTCTTGAAAGATAATACGTATCGCCGCGTTATAGTTAAGGCTATGATGACGCTTAACAGTAACTGGCGTTCGGCTGCCGGTGATATCTTGCACGCAGGTAGCAACCCATCATACACAGGCTTCTTGGGCGGTATCTGGTCTTGGGACTCTTGGAAAATCGCTTCGGCCAACGCTCTGTATAACCCAGAAATGGCTAAGGACGAAATGCGTACTTTGTTCGACCACCAAGCTCCTAACGGCATGGTGCCCGACTTTATCGGATATAATCGTCGATATAACAACTGGCGTGATACAAAACCACCTGTAGCAGGATGGGGCGCAATGAACGTATACCGCGCATCTGGCGACAAGGAATTCTTGGCAGAAATGTATCCGAAGTTGATGAAGTTCCATCGCTGGTGGTATGCAGAACGCGACCACGATCATAACGGTATCTGCGAATACGGTTCTACCGACGGTACTCTTATAGCAGCAGCATGGGAAAGCGGTATGGATAATGGCGTACGTTTTGACGACGCTGTAATGCTTCAGAACGGCGAAAACGCTTGGTCAATGAATCAGGAAAACATCTGCTTGAACTCATTCCTCTATGCTGATAAGTTGGCTTTGGCTGAAATGGCAGAAATCCTCGGCAAGAAAGACGAAGCCGCACAGCTTAAGAAAGAAGCAGAAGTGGTAGCAGAACATGTACGTACTAAGATGTTCGATCCTGAAACCGGATTCTTCTATGACACACGTCTCGAAACAGGCGAGTTCATCAAGGTGATGGGAGCAGAATGCTGGTTGCCGCTTTGGGCTGGTATCGCTACTCAGGAACAAGCTAAGGCTGTTATGGAAAAGATGATGGATACTAACAAGTTCAATTCAACTCTTCCTCTTGGAACATTGGCCGTAGATCATCCGCGCTTGCGCCCTGTACGTGGATATTGGAGAGGTCCGGTATGGGTAGACCAAGTTTACTTCGGTATCACTGGTTTGCGTAAATACGGCTTCAACAAAGAAGCGGACTTCTTGACAGAGAAGTTCATCCGCAACGCTCAGGGTCTTACTACCGACGGTACTATCAACGAAAACTATAACCCGTTGACAGGTGAACAGCTTAATGCACCTAACTTCGGTTGGTCATCGGCTACTATTATAAAGATGCTTTTGGAGAATTAAACAACTTCAATTTCTAATACCTTAATAAAATAAACATGAATAATAAATTGAAATTTACGCTATTCGCATTGTGCGCTCCTTGGATGGCAATGTATGCTCAGTACAACGGAGAGCCTATGCAGAAACCGCAGGAGCAGGCTAAGCAGCAGCAACAGCAGGTGGTACAGCGTAACAAATATCCTCACTCTGATAACGACTGGGAAAACTTTAATGTACTTCATATCAACCGCCTTCCTTCGGCTGCTACATTCTTGGGTTATCCTACCCGCGAATTGGCTCGCGAAGATAACAAGGCTAAATCTCCTTGGTTCCTTTCACTGAACGGTACTTGGAAATTCAAATACGTAGGCCGTTACGACCAGCGTCCGATGGATTTCTGGAAAACAGGTTTCGACCTTTCTTCTTGGAATGACATCCCCGTTCCGTCTAACTGGGAAATGGAAGGATATGGATATCCATTCTACGTAGGTTCAGGTTACGGTATCAAGAAGAACCCACCGTTGATTGCAGTAGAAAACAGCCCTGTAGGTTCGTACAAACGCACCTTTACTATCCCTGCCGATTGGAAAGGAAAACAAATCGTGGTTTACTTCGGAAGCGTTGCCTCTTCATTCTATGTATGGGTTAACGGAAAGCAGGTAGGCTATTCGCAGGATTCTAAGACTCCGGCTGAATTCGATATCACTCCGTATGTAAAAGCAGGAGAAAACGAAATCTCAGTTCAGGTGTTCAAGTTTAGCGACGGTTACTATCTGGAAGACCAAGACTTCTGGCGTTTGGCAGGTATCCAACGCGACGTATATGTTTACGCTCGTCCGAAAGTACACGTACGCGACTTTGAAGTTGTTACCGACCTTGACCGCACTTATACCGATGCCGATTTCCATCTCTATGTAGAATTAGGAAAAGCCGGCGGTGGCAAGATTAGCGGAGCTGAAGTAGAAGCCGAATTGCAGGATGCACAAGGCAAGACTGTATATAAAGAAACCAAACGTTGGAATCCTAAGGAAGATGTTCTTCATTTCATGCGCCACGTAGAAAAGCCGCTTTTGTGGAGTGCTGAAATTCCTAACCTCTATCGTCTTCAGATTGCTTTGCGCGTAGGCGGTAAGGTACAGCAGTACATCACTCGCAAGATTGGTTTCCGCGAATGCGAAACTCGTCACGCACAGCTGTTGGTTAACGGTAAGCCTATCTATATTAAAGGTGTAAACCGTCACGAACACGACCCATATAAGGGACACGTTGTAGACGAAGCATCTATGATTCAAGATATCAAGTTGATGAAGGAACTTAACATTAACTGTGTACGTACTTCTCACTATCCTAACGACCCACGCTGGTATGAACTTTGCGACGAATACGGACTTTATGTAGTAGACGAAGCAAACATAGAAAGCCACGGTATGGGATATGATCCTAACAAGTGCTTGGCTAACCAGCCTGAATGGGAACCAGCATTTATCGACCGTACAGAACGTATGTTCGAGCGCGACAAGAACCACCCGTCTGTAATTATCTGGAGTTTGGGTAACGAAACCGGTGAAGGATGTAACTTTGCGGCTACTTACCGCTGGGTACACGCTAACGACCGTTCACAGCGTCCTGTTCATTCAGAAGACGGTATCAAGGGTCCTTTCACTGATATCTTCTGCCCGATGTATAAGAAGATTGACGTGCTGATTAATCACACTCTCTACTTGCCTAACAAGCCGTTGATTCTTTGTGAATACGCTCATGCAATGGGTAACAGTATCGGTAACTTGCAAGATTACTGGGATGTAATAGAGAAGTATCCTTCTTTGCAGGGTGGACATATTTGGGACTGGGTTGACCAGGGATTCGCAACTAAGACTGCCGATGGCAAACCGTTCATGGCTTACGGTGGTGACTTGGCTCCTAAGGGCGTTCCTAGCTCGGCTAACTTCTGTATGAACGGTATCATTGCTGCCGATCGTACTCTCAAACCACACGCTCACGAGGTGAAACGCGTATACCAGAATATTGCATTCCGTCTGGCTGACTATCACGAAGGCTTGGTAGAATTGCAGAACAAGTATTTCTTCAAAGACTTGAAGGACTTCAACTTCTACTGGAAGTTGGAAGGCAACGGTGAAGAGTTGGCTAAGGGCCAGATTAAAAACGTTGCTTTGGCTCCACAACAAAAGGCGATATTCCGTACATCTTTCCCGAAGGTTACACCTGCTCCTGGAGTAGAATATTTCGTTCGCTTCTATGCTTGCTTGAAGAATGAAGAAGGTTTGTTGAAAGCAAACACAGAATTGGCAGACGCTCAAGTTGAATTACCTTTCTATCAGCCTCTGCAGGCAGCTAAGCAAGCTGGCAAGGTAGATATGAAGCAAACAGCTGAAAGACTTTCTTTGTCGGCTAACGGCTCTGAAGTAGAATTTGATAAGGCAAACGGTGCTCTTTGCTCTTGGAAACAAGCAGGCAAGGAATGGATTAAGTCTCCGTTGCTTCCTAACTTCTGGCGTCCTGTTACTGATAACGATATGGGTAACGGCATGAACTACACTCTCCGTGCTTGGCGCGAAGCTGGTAAGAACGCTCGTCTTGAAGAGATGACTCACCACGCTTTGAACGAAGGCGGTTATGAAGTGGTTTCTACTTATCGCCTTGACAGTGTAGCTGGTTCTACATTCAAGATTACTTATCGTATGCAGTCTCGTGGTTGCCTCGATGTAGAATGCCTCTTCATCCCGGCTAACGATACATTGCCATTGATGCCTCGTATGGGTGTCAGCGTAGGTTTGGCACGCGAAGCTTCTCAGATGAGCTGGTTGGGACGCGGTCCTCACGAAAACTACTGCGACCGTAACACTTCGGCTTACGTAGGTCTTTACCACGGTGCCGTTAAAGATGAATGCTATCTTTACGACCGTCCTCAAGAAAATGGAAACAAGACAGACGTTCGTTGGATGTCATTGACCGATGCACAGGGTGCAGGTTTGATGGCTATCGGACAGCCATTCCTCAGCACAAGCGCATGGCCTTATGATCCTGCATCTTTGGATGAACCGGGTCTCCGCAAGAGCCAGCGTCACCAGAGTGATGTTCGCGAATCAGACGTTATCACTTGGAACCTCGACCTTAAGCAAATGGGTGTAGGTGGTGATACCAGCTGGGGTGCATTCCCTCATCAGCAGTACTTGATTCCGGCAGAACGCCAGTCGTTCTCGTTCCGTCTCTGTCCTGCTCGTTCAGCAGATGGCGCAGCCGAAGGCAAGCAGTATCTGAACATGAAACCTTAATATAGGCTTTTGTACATTTTCTTATAGATTTACCCGGTCCGGTGCAGTAAGGCGATTAAGCCACTGCATCGGACCTTTTGTTGTTTTGTATAGTGGACTTTGAATAAAAAATATAGCCTGAAAAATATATGTAATGATTTTAAATGCTTATATTTGTGTAAGTTACTAATACGATATAGCTTATGTTACGAGTAATAGATGTAGATTATATCAGCGATTACAAGCTTCTTGTAACTTTCAGCGATGGGAATAGAAAGATTGTGAATTTGGAACCATATCTTAAAGGCGAGGTTTTCGGTGAATTATTGGATAAGGAGAAATTTGTTCAATATGGCTTGACTCGCGTTACTATTGAATGGGCCAATGGAGCAGATCTTGCTCCCGAGTTTTTATATGAAATTGGTACAGTAGCATAATCACAGATTCCTGTACGTTGTTATTAATACTGCCCGGTAAAAGTCAGCTTTATATAATATTGTGGCTGGCTTTTACCGGGCAGTATGATAGTTATGCTTATTTCAACGCTTGCAACATTCGTTTCAAAACTACTGTTGCCGAGATTTCACGGTTGGCAGCTTCTGGGATAACCAATGAAGTAGGCGCTTCTATCACATCGTCGGTAACAATCATGTTGCGGCGTACCGGCAAGCAGTGCATAAAGAAAGCATCGTTAGTAAGAGCCATGTGCTCTGTATCTACTGTCCAACTCATGTCTTTGCTTAATATCTTTCCGTAATCTTCAGGATTAGTAACGCCCGGACAAGCCCAGTTCTTGGCGTAGATAAAGTCAGCACCTTCGAACGCTTTTTTCTGATCGTATTCCACCTTGGCTCTACGTACGAATTTGGGGTCAAGCTCATATCCGTGCGGATGAGTAATCACAAAGTCTACGTCGGCTTCGTTCATGAAGTCGGCGAATGAGTTAGGAACAGCCTGCGGAAGTGCACGTGGATGAGGAGCCCATGTCAATACAACCTTCGGACGCTCTGTCTTCTTATATTCCTCTATTGTAATCAAGTCGGCGAAAGCCTGAAGCGGATGTCCTGTAGCAGCCTCCATAGAGAACACAGGCTTACCGGAGTATTTTATGAATTGATTCAGAATCTTTTCGTTGTAATCGTCTTCTCTGCTTTCGAAACGTGCGAAAGAACGCACTCCGATGATATCGCAATAAGAAGCCATTACGGGGATAGCTTCGAGCAAGTGTTCGCTCTTGTCGCCGTCCATAATTACGCCGCGCTCAGTCTCCAGCTTCCAAGCACCCTGATTAACGTCGAGCACAATTACATCCATTCCCAGATTTCGTGCAGCCTTCTGAGTGCTGAGGCGTGTACGAAGACTGTTGTTGAAGAATATAAGCAAGCAAGTGCGGTGCTTGCCAAGCGATTCATATTTATAGCGGTCTTTCTTTATTTCAAAAGCTTCAGAAAGGGCAGTCTTTAAGTCGCCCAAGTCGAATACATTCGTATAAGTTCTCATGATATAATAAGTTTTATGTTTATATACTGTAGTGCTTCATTCATCACCAAGCTATCTGCTGTTTGATGAATCATTGCAAAAATAACCTTATTTCTGATATTCCGATTAAAATATTCAGGTTTCGATTCGAATATATTGAAAAAAAGACTATCTTTGGATAAACATACAGAGAACATTATCCTTATTTAATATTAACCCTTTAAAACGTAACAAGACTATGGCAGAAAGAACTTATGGATCGTTGGTGGAGGTTTTTAAAGGTAGCCTCTGGGAAGCTGAATTGGTCAAGGGACTGTTGATTTCGGCTGGAGTAGACGCAATGCTGAAAGATGAAACATTGTCGGCGGTGACATCTCCTTATTCTAATGTAGGAGGTACAGTATTGGTTATGGTTAATAAGGAAGAGGAGGTGTATGCACGAAAAGTAGTTAAAGAGAGAAGAGTATGAATTTAAAATTTCTTGTAGTGCTAATATTGGCTCTAGGTGCCGTAAGTGCTTCGAGTGCGCAGGCGTTGCAAAAGGTGAAATGGAAAGCCTACGGGGTACAGTTTAATGCGCCCGTAGGCTTTGTTGTAGAAGATGATTCGGAAGACGGCTACATCATCAGTACAAAAGAGTATTATATTACGGTGCAGTTGCTGGAGGGCGATGGCATAAAGCGTTCCGAGTTAGCTAAGGATTTGAAGAATGTGGCCACCGACGATGAAGTGACCCAGCAGACAAAGGTGGAATCGTTCGAAACGCCGCAATTCTACGTGGTATGGCTGAAAGGCAATTGTGAAACCGATCAGTGTATGTATAGTTATCTGCTCGATAAGAAAGAGGGAACAGGCTTCTATCTATCAGTTATTTATCAGAAGAAAACGGATGAAATTCCGTTGCAGATACTGAAAAGTTTTCAGCTGTTCGAATAAAATGTTGTATTAAATTGGCTTAACTATTATCTCGTTTTTATTTTTAATATCTAACTTAGAGGCAATATTTAAGAACCTTAAAATGTCTCTGGGATGAAATTATCATATATATCAGTAAAGAAATTAGTTTTTTGTTCGTTGTTTGCCACACTGCCATTTTATGCTCCTGTCATACAAGCAGCCACTGTGGGCGATGACGTGGAATACACTTGTGTAGAAGTACCCAGAACCATGGTGTTTTGTGGTGAAACTGTAGATTTGAGCCGCTTTGACCGCCGTGAACGCATGGATCGTGAGCTGCTGGCGTTTTCGTTTATGCACAGCACGTCTATTCTGATGATAAAACGTGCCAACCGTTACTTCCCGATAGTAGAAGATATATTGCGCGAAAACGGAATACCTGATGATTTTAAATACTTGATGTCTATAGAGAGCAACAATAATCCGTTAGCTCGTTCGGGAGCCGGTGCTGCTGGACTATGGCAACTTATGCCGGCTACGGCTCGCGAGTTCGGACTCGAAGTAGGGCACAGCGTAGACGAGCGTTATCATGTAGAGAAAGCTACGCGTGCGGCATGCCGTTATCTGAAGCAAGCCTACCAGCGTTTTGGAAATTGGGTGAGCGTGGCGGCATCGTATAATGCAGGCCAGGGAAGAATCTCAAAGTCGCTTGCCGAGCAGTATGAAGAAAATGCGCTCGATCTTCAGTTGGTAGAAGAAACCGCACGATACGTATATCGAATCCTCGCCGCAAAGATTATGTTCGCCAGTCCGCAGAAATTCGGCTTCGTTCTGCGTGCGTCCGATCTTTATCCGATGATACCATACCGAGAGATAAAAATAGAAGAGACGATAGACGATCTTCCTCGCTTTGCTAAGGGAAGAGGTATAAGCTATGCGCTTCTGCGTAATATGAATCCGTGGCTGAGAACCTCTTCGCTTCCGGTACATGGCAAATCGGTATACTATATCCGTATTCCAGATAAAGAAGGCATGAATGCTAATCCTAATATCATCGTACCTCACGACCCGGCTTGGGTAGTATCGCCAACAAACGTGTGGGGCGGAAAAAAGTAATGAAAAATAAAAGCCATTCCGGTTTCTTCCTTTTGCGGAGAGAATATCCCGGAATGGCTTTTGTTTTGTTGGCGGAAAAATCAAGCTTTAGGCAAAGCTTCTTTTATAACCATTTGGCGACCCATAAAGTCGCTTCCGCTTAATTCTTTAATTGCTTGTGATGCAGCTTCGTCGTCCATTTCTACAAAACCGAAACCTTTAGATTTTCCTGTTTCGCGGTCTTTGATGATTTTTACTGAATGCACAGTGCCATACACTGCTAACGCACGTTCTAAGTCTCCTTCCTTAACTCGATAGTTAAGGTTTCCCAAATACAAATTCATGTTTTTTTGATTTGAATGAAATAAAAATAATAATTGAAATATTCTCTCTACGACAGTGATGGAAAAAGAAATATGAGAGATTCGAACGACGAGCGTTTACACAATGGGCTTTCGCGTATGCGGTAAAAACCAGTAATAGAAATCGCTGTGATTAATTTTAATACCACTATCGCGAGCAAAGGAACGTATAAAAAATAAGATAACCAAGAGTTTTAAAAAATAAAATGTAGCGTTTTTAGATGGCAGGCGAGGTGTTTATCAGACAGTTTGTCAGTCGTGAACGGATTTATTTCTGTTACGGGTGATTTTAATTCTGTCTCAACAGAATATATTTCTATTGCAACTGAATTTAAATATGTTGCAATAGAATCCATATTTGCCAAAACAAATATTATGAGTGATTAAAGTGTTTTTTTTAGTACCTTTTTGGTTATTGAAATATTAAACATTATTTTTGCACACTCTTTGTATAAAGTGAACTATTAGAACATAATAAAGTAATAATTAAATAAATAAAGTCGGAAATGAATATTTCATTGCAGAATGTAGACAAAGTAAGCGCATTGCTTACTGTTCAGATTGAAAAAGCTGACTATCAGGAAAAAGTAGAAAAATCGTTGAAAACTATTCGTCAGAGAGTTAATATGCCGGGCTTCCGTAAGGGTATGGTTCCTATGGGTCTTGTTAAGAAACAGTATGGCGTATCTGTATTGGTAGAAGAAGTTGATAAGCTGATGCAGGAAAAAGTAGGCGAATATATCCGTGAAAATAAGGTAGATATGTTGGGCGCTCCGCTTCCTAAGGAGAGCAACGCAAACTTTGAAACTGACGAAAACTTCGAATTCTCATTCGATATCGCTTTGGCTCCTCAGTTTGAATTGACTTTGTCTAACGAAGACACTGTTGATTACTACGATATCAACGTAACAGACGAAATGGTTGACCAGCAGGTTAAGATGTATACTCAGCGTACCGGTAAATATGATAAGGTAGAAGAGTATCAGGACAACGATATGTTGAAGGGTCTGTTGGCTGAACTTGATGAAAACGGCAACACTAAAGAAGGTGGCGTTCAGGTAGAAGGTGCTGTTATGATGCCTTCTTACATGAAGAACGACGATCAGAAAGCTATCTTCAACGCAGCTAAGACTAACACTGTATTGGTGTTTAATCCTTCTGTTGCTTTCGATAACAACGAAGCAGAATTGGCTTCTTTGTTGAAGGTTGCTAAGGAAGATGTTGAAAACCACAAGGGTAACTTCAGCTTCCAGATTGAAGAAATCACTCGCTTGATTCCGGGTGAATTGAACCAGGAATTGTTCGACCAGGTTTTGGGTAAGGACAAAGCTCACAACGAAGAAGAGTTCCGCGCTCAGATTAAGGAAACTATCGCTAAGCAGTTCGAAGCTGACAGCGACTATAAGTTCTTGATCGACGTTCGTAACTACGCTGCTAACAAAGTAGGCAAGTTGGAATTCGCTGACGAACTGATGAAGCGTATCATGTTGGAAAACAACAAGGAAAAAGGTGAAGAATTCGTTGCTGAACACTATGACAAGAGCATCGAAGAATTGACTTGGCACCTGATCAAAGAAAAATTGGTTAGAGCTAACGATATCAAGGTTGAACAGTCTGATATTACTGAGATGGCTAAGGAAGCTACTCGCGCTCAGTTCGCTCAGTATGGTATGATCAATGTACCTGAAGAATTGCTCGAAAACTACAGCAAGGAAATGCTGAAGAAACAAGAGTCTGTAGAAGCTTTGGTTAACCGTGCAGTAGAAGCTAAATTGTGTGCTGTGTTGAAAGGTCAGGTTACTCTGAACCACAAGGCTGTATCGGCAGAAGAATTCAACAAGATGTTTGAGTAATCAAAACGTAGGGGCTGATGTCCCAACGCTGATTACTGAAACGATTAGATAAGAAGTGGAGCTTTTGATCTGGCTTTTCCGTTGTTGAGCTGAAGATTTTATAATTCTGCCCAATTACAAGTGAACAAGACGGTCGGAAGCTCCTCTTTATATATAGGTAAATTTAATAAAACGAAATAAAATGGACGATTTCAGAAAATATGCAACCAAGCACTTAGGTATGAACAGTATGGTGCTTGACGATGTTATCAAGTCGCAGAATGGATATTTGAATCCTTATATATTGGAAGAACGCCAGCTCAATGTTACTCAGCTCGACGTGTTCTCGCGATTGATGATGGATCGTATCATCTTTTTGGGTACCGCTATCGATGATTATACAGCCAATACCTTACAGGCTCAGCTGTTGTATCTGGATTCTGTAGAACCAGGAAAAGATATTTCCATTTATATCAACTCTCCGGGCGGATCGGTATATGCCGGTTTGGGTATTTATGATACTATGCAGTTCATCTCTAGCGATGTAGCTACTATCTGTACAGGTATGGCTGCTTCTATGGCTGCGGTATTGCTCGTTGCCGGAGAGGAAGGAAAGCGTTCTGCGCTTACTCACTCTCGCGTCATGATTCACCAGCCGATGGGTGGCGCTCAGGGACAGGCGTCTGATATAGAAATCACTGCCCGCGAAATCCAGAAGTTGAAGAAGGAACTCTATACTATCATTGCGGAACATTCGCATACCGAATTCGACAAGGTATGGGCCGACTCCGACCGTGATTACTGGATGACCGCTCTTGAGGCTAAGGAATACGGCATGATAGACGAAGTTCTGTCGCGCAAGCCTGCAGATCAGAAATGATTAAGAGTGTAGAACAGAAAGAATAAGTTGAATATAAAAGAATAAATAAGAGAACATTGGAAGGAGATAAACCAACGAGACGGAAATCGAACAAACGCTATTGCAGTTTTTGCGGACGTAGCGAAGATGAGGTTGGTTTCCTGATAACAGGGCTGAACGGCAATATATGCGATAGCTGTGCCGAACAAGCTCATGAGATAGTTAATGAGGCTTTGCATTCGCATGGCAATGTAGCCGATGGTCTTGATTTAGGCTTGGCCGATCTTCCGAAGCCGAAAGATATTAAGGCTTTTCTCGATCAGTATGTGATTGGCCAGGACGATGCCAAGCGTTATCTTTCGGTAGCCGTTTATAATCACTATAAGCGTTTGCTTCAGACTCAGACTAAGGATGATGTGGAAATTGAAAAGTCGAACATCATTATGGTGGGAAGCACCGGAACCGGAAAGACTTTGTTGGCCCGCACTATAGCCAAGTTGCTTCATGTTCCGTTTACCATTGTCGACGCTACGGTGCTGACTCAAGCCGGATACGTGGGCGAGGATATAGAAAGTATACTTTCGCGCCTGTTGCAGGTGGCCGATTATGATGTAGCCAAGGCGGAACGCGGTATCGTATTCATTGACGAAATAGACAAAATAGCACGTAAGGGAGATAACCCATCTATCACTCGCGACGTAAGCGGTGAAGGTGTGCAGCAAGGATTGCTGAAACTGCTGGAAGGGTCGGTAGTAAACGTGCCACCTCAGGGCGGACGTAAGCATCCGGAGCAGAAGTTCATTCAAGTAAACACTAAGAATATCCTCTTTATCTGCGGCGGAGCGTTCGACGGAATTGAGCGTAAGATAGCTCAGCGTATGAATACCAACGTGGTGGGATATGGAGCAGCTAAGGAAACTACAAAGATAGACCGCTCTAACATGATGCAGTATATCGTGCCTCAGGATTTGAAGTCGTTCGGTCTGATTCCAGAAATCATTGGACGTCTGCCTATCCTGACTTATCTGAATCCGCTAGACCGTACAGCATTACGCAATATCCTTACAGAGCCGAAAAACTCTATCGTGAAGCAGTATATTAAGCTTTTCGAGATGGATGGAGTGAAGCTGGAATTCCAGCCAGAGGTGCTCGACTATATAGTAGACAAGGCTGTAGAGTATAAGTTGGGTGCGCGTGGTTTGCGTTCTATCGTCGAAACCATCATCATGGATGCCATGTACGATGTACCGTCAGAGAATATAGATCATTTTGTGGTTACTTTAGACTATGCACGTAAGCAGATGGAAAAGGTTAACTTTTCTCGTTTGCAGATGGAGTGATAGATAGAAAAAGTGGAAAATAGATAAAACGGAAGTTCTTTCGGTAAAATATTCCTCGAATTATTTGTGTAATATTAAAAGTTGTTTATAACTTTGTTACAATCGTAAAGAGAGAGACATCTCTTGGTCGGATGTATAATCACTAAAATAAGGGAATAATGGCGGAGACTATTAATTTAACTGCTGAGCTGAAGAAATATTTCGGCTTTGATACATTTAAGGGGCATCAGGAAGAAATCATCCGTAACTTGCTGGATGGAAATGATACGTTTGTTTTGATGCCTACCGGGGGTGGTAAGTCACTGTGCTATCAGCTGCCTTCGTTGCTAATGGAAGGTACGGCAATTGTAATATCTCCGCTTATAGCTCTTATGAAGAACCAGGTTGATGCCATGCGCAATTATAGCGAAGAAGATGGTGTGGCACACTTCATCAACTCCTCGCTGTCTAAGTCGGCTATAGATCAGGTAAAGTCGGACATAGTATCGGGTAAAACCAAACTATTGTACGTGGCTCCTGAATCTCTGACCAAGGAAGACAACGTAGACTTTTTGCGCCATGTTAAAATCTCTTTCTATGCGATAGACGAAGCGCATTGTATATCAGAGTGGGGGCATGATTTCCGTCCCGAATACCGTCGCATACGTCCTATCATTAACGAGATAGGAAGAGCACCGATAATAGCCCTGACCGCAACCGCTACTCCAAAGGTGAAGATGGATATCCAGAAGAATCTGGGTATGACAGAAGCCAAGGAGTTCAAATCGTCGTTTAATCGTCCAAACCTATACTACGAAGTAAGGGCAAAGACTAACAATGTAGACAAGGACATTATCCGTTTTATTAAGCAGAACCCTGATAAATCGGGAATAATTTACTGCTTGAGCCGTAAAAAAGTAGAAGAATTGGCCGAAATCCTTCAGGCTAACGGCATAAAAGCTCGTCCGTATCATGCTGGTATGGATTCGGCTGCCCGCAATGCCAATCAAGATGCTTTCTTGAAAGAGGATATTGACGTGATAGTAGCGACCATAGCATTCGGTATGGGTATCGATAAGCCGGATGTGCGTTTCGTAATTCATTACGATGTGCCTAAGAGCTTGGAAGGCTATTATCAGGAAACAGGACGCGCCGGTCGTGACGGTGGCGAAGGCCAATGCATCACTTTCTACTCAAATAAGGACTTGCAGAAATTAGAGAAGTTTATGCAGGGTAAGCCTGTTTCTGAGCAGGAGATTGGAAAACAACTGTTGCAGGAAACAGCGGCGTATGCGGAGTCGTCATTGTGTAGACGAAAGATATTATTGCATTATTTCGGTGAGGAGTATACTGAGGACAACTGTGGTAATTGTGATAACTGTTTAAATCCAAAAAAACAAGTGGAGGCTCAGGATTCATTGTGTGCAGTGATTGAAACAATCATTGCGGTAAAAGAAAATTTTAAGCAAGATTATATAGTAGATATCCTTTTAGGTAAGGAAACATCCGAGGTGCTTGCGCATAAGCATGAAGAGTTGGAAGTTTTCGGCTCGGGCATGGGCGAGGAAGATCGTTTGTGGAATGCTGTTATCCGTCAGGCGCTGATAGCCGGATATCTTACTAAGGATGTTGAAAACTATGGCTTACTCAAGGTTACTGCCGAAGGACGTAAGTTCTTGAAGAAGCCGAAGTCGTTCAAGATAGTAGAAGACAACGATTTCGATGATGAAGATGTAGAAGAAGTTCCGATGAGAAGCGGAGCGTCGTGTGCGGTAGACCCTGTTCTGTTTTCGATGTTGAAAGACTTGAGAAAGAAGATGTCTAAGAAACTCGATGTTCCTCCTTATGTGGTATTCCAGGATCCTTCATTGGAGGCTATGGCTACTATCTATCCGGTGACTCTTGAAGAGTTGCAGAATATTCCGGGTGTAGGTGCCGGTAAGGCTAAACGCTACGGACAGGAGTTCTGCGAACTGATTAAGAAGCACTGCGAGGAGAACGAAATTGACCGTCCGGAAGACTTGCGTGTACGTACCGTTGCCAATAAGTCGAAACTGAAGGTCTCTATTATTCAGAGCATCGACCGTAAGGTGGCTCTTGATGATATAGCGGTGGCTAAAGGTATTGAATTTAACGAATTGCTCGACGAAATTGAAGCTATCGTTTATTCGGGTACTAAGCTTAACATCGATTATTTCCTCGATGAGGTGATGGACGAAGATCACATGCTTGATATCTACGACTATTTTAAAGAGTCGACAACCGATAAAATCGATGACGCTATGGATGAGCTTGGATCAGATTATACGGAAGAAGAAATAAGACTTGTCCGTATCAAGTTCATTTCGGAAATGGCGAATTGATACTAAGACTTAAAAGAGGTATTACTTGGAATGCAGCAGACTGATTTATTTGTCTGTTGCATTCTTTTTTTGGGTAATATTCGAAAAAAAATGCAAAGGGTATTCATGGTTTTTCTGAAAATGCGTATATTTGCACGCAATAAAATCTTAACGCATAAAAGCCCTATGTCATTTATTGCAGATAAAGTAGTGATGGACGGATTGACTTACGACGACGTATTGTTAATCCCGGCCTATTCTGAGGTATTACCTAAAGCTGTCGAACTCTCGACAAAGTTTTCACGCAACATTGATTTGAAGATTCCGTTTGTAACTGCCGCTATGGACACTGTTACCGAGGCGCAAATGGCTATCGCTATCGCACGCGAAGGCGGTATCGGTGTAATCCATAAGAACATGCCGATAGAAGAACAGGCTCGCCAGGTGGCGATTGTAAAACGTGCCGAAAACGGTATGATTTACGACCCGGTGACTATTAAGAGAGGTTCTGCTGTGAAAGATGCTCTTGATATCATGGCCGAATATAAAATCGGTGGTATTCCTGTAGTAGACGACGAGAAATATCTGGTCGGTATCGTTACAAACCGCGACTTGCGTTTTGAAAGAGACATGACAAAACGTATCGACGAAGTCATGACTAAAGACAATATCGTAACTACCACTCCGGGTACAGATATGGAGACTGCATCGAAGATTCTTCAGGAGAACAAGATTGAAAAACTTCCTGTAGTAGACGAAAAAGGTAAGTTGATAGGTCTTATCACTTATAAAGATATCACTAAAGCTAAAGATAAACCTATGGCTTGCAAGGACGAGAAAGGTCGCTTGCGCGTAGCTGCCGGAGTAGGTGTAACTGCCGATACATTGCAGCGCATGGAAGCATTGATCAATGCCGGTGCCGACGCAATCGTAATCGATACTGCTCACGGACATTCATTGTCGGTTATCGAAAAGCTGAAAGAAGCTAAGAAGAGATTCCCTAATGTAGATATAGTAGTAGGTAACATCGCTACTGGCGAAGCTGCTAAGATGTTGGTAGAAGCTGGTGCTGATGCTGTGAAAGTAGGTATCGGTCCGGGTTCAATCTGTACCACTCGTGTTGTAGCAGGTGTAGGTGTTCCTCAGCTGACTGCCGTTTACGATGTAGCCAAAGCTCTTGAAGGCACTGGTGTTCCTTTGATTGCCGATGGTGGTTTGCGTTACTCTGGCGACGTTGTTAAGGCTCTTGCTGCCGGTGGTTACTGTGTAATGATCGGTTCTTTGGTAGCAGGTACTGAAGAGTCTCCGGGCGACACTATCATCTTCAACGGACGTAAGTTTAAGTCTTACCGTGGTATGGGTTCTTTGGAAGCTATGGAAAATGGTTCTAAAGACCGTTACTTCCAGTCTGGAACTACCGACGTTAAGAAGTTGGTTCCGGAAGGTATCGCTGCCCGCGTTCCTTACAAGGGAAGCCTTTACGAAGTAATCTATCAGTTGGTAGGTGGTTTGCGTTCGGGTATGGGATATTGCGGAGCGCATAACATCAAGGAACTACACAACGCTAAGTTTACTCGTATCACCAATGCAGGTGTATTGGAAAGCCATCCGCACGATGTTGCAATTACCAGCGAGGCTCCTAATTACAGCCGTCCTCAGTAAATGGAATAATAGCGTTCTTGCCTCTGTCTGTAAAGATAGGGTAGTGAACGGATAGATATCAGAAGCGAAGAATTACGACATTAAGATTAGCGTAGTTCTTCGCTTTCTTTTTTTTATTGGTATAAAGATGAAAGTAAAAACATTATTGTGTATCGTTGCGGCTATGTGGATGGCGGTGCCATGTGCGTACGCTTCTCTGCAAGCGGATGAATTACTGAAGATAAACGGAACTTCGGTCTCTAAGTCTGAGTTCGAAAGCTATATGAAGCGTCTGTCGGGTAGGAGTACGGACGGCTCGTCGGTGTCGGTGTGCTTTAATCGTTTCTTGTTCGATAAGCTGAAGTTGGCCGATGCACGCAGTCAGAAATGGGATACCTTGCCGGTGTTTAAGCAGGAACTCAAGGTGATGCTTGGCAGTAGATTGATGTCGGTAGGCACAGACCGTCATAAAACTGATTCTATCGGTAGGGCGCTTTCAGACAATAAGAAGGGCCGTTTTTTGACATCCGATAGGTTTCGGTACGATCAGATATTCATTCCTCTGTCTCAGCGCGACGGTAAGCGGCAGGAACAGCGTGCCATGCTTCGGCTCGATTCCGTCTATCGTGCTTTGCGGCAAGGAGCCGACTTTCAGTCTTATTCGCCTTCTGCTCCAGTGTGGGCATCGGGGGTAGAATTGCTGAAGGAATTCTCAACCCGTTTGCAATCGCTTTCCGTTGGTCAGTTCTCGGAGCCGTTCTCTTCGCCTTTAGGGGTGCATATAGTGCGGTTGTTGCAGAAAGAAACTGCAGAAAAAGCCGATAGCGTAGGCAAGTCTTGTCCGGTTCTTTCCGTGCGTTCAGACATCGCCTCGTCGTTGCTCAACAGTAAGCTGTATGCGGGGTGGGCAGAAGGTAAGTCGGTAGCGCAATTGGCTGAGATGCTTTCCATGACTTCACTTGCCGACAGTTTGCTCGTGAAGTATTGGGATAAGAAAAATCCGTCTTCTTATCCTAAAGAGGTTTCTACCTTACAGCTTGTAGATTATTTTCAGGCGCATAAAAGCGATTATGCATGGAGCTTGCCTCATTTCAAGGGAGGAGTTATCTATTGTCAGAGTAAGAAAGACGCGTCAAAGCTGAAAAAGAAACTGAAAAAGTTGCCTTTGGATGAGTGGCAGACGGTCGTAGCACAATGGAATAAAGACAACCCAAAAAGTCAAGCGGATGTAAAAACAGGTTTGTTCCGCATAGGCCAAGATGCAGAGGTTGATAGGTTAGCGTTCAAATGCGGCAATGGAGGAATCCGTACGGCATACCCATACGCCATATCATTAGGCAAGTTCTTGAAGCGAGGACCGGAATCATATTCCGACGTGGCCGATAAAGTGAAAGCGGACTATCTCTTCTCGTTCGATGAGGCTCGCATTAAGGAAATGGGCAACCGCTTTAAAGTAGAAATCAATCAAGAAGTACTGAACAGTCTTATTACGAGTAAGTAAATATATCAAACATAAAAATCGTAGAAAAAATCTCTGCGATACGCGGAAAAAAGAATACGAATTGCAGCACTGCAATATGCGAATGGTAAAGTGAAAGAATGCGATGACTTGAATGAAACATTGCATTCTTTTTTTTATCGATTTTCAAATTTATGTCACAATGCTTTGTATAGCGCTTTATTGCGCTGAATCAGTGTTAAAAAACAGTTAATAGTAATGTAGATAATAATTAATAGTGTATCTTCGTTCACTAATTCACAGGAAATGACCGTAACACTGAAATATAGCCTTGTGGCTTGTGCTTTTTTGTTGGGAGGCTGCTCTTCGTCAGTTTCTCCGGGCGTTGGTACCCCATTGGCAGAGGTGAACGGGTCGTTCCTTTATGAGGAAGATGTGGATAGGGTAATGCCCGTGGGACTGCACGGAGCCGACAGCGTTAATTTTGTGAAGCAATATGTGCGCGATTGGGTAGAAGATGTCTTGCTCTACAAAAAAGCTACCGATAATGTGCCCGACAATCAGCGGATAGAAGAACTGGTATCTTCGTATCGCAAAACGTTGATAATGCACACCTATCAGGAAGAGCTGGTGAAGCAGAAGTTGAGCAGTGCCATTACCGATGCCGAGGTGGAGCAATATTACAATCAAAATCCGGAGTTGTTTCGTGCTGATGCACCTTACATCAAAGGACTTTTCGTGAAAGTGCCGGTCAATGTGCCAAACCTGAACACATTGCGTGGCTTGTGCCGTAAGAATGTAGAAAGCAACCTTGACCGTTTGGAAAAGTTCTGTGTAGGTACTGCCGTTAACTACGATTATTTCTTCGACCGCTGGCTACCGGTTTCCGATTTCGCTTCGAAGATGCCGCTTGCAGCCTTGAAGTCGAATCCAGGCTATCTGTCGCACGACAAAAATGTAGAAGTTAAAGACTCGTTGTTCTGCTACATCCTTCACGTAGAGCAGTTCCTTCCGAAAGGAGAAATCCTGCCGTTAGAGTATGCTCAGAATGAGATACAAGAAATATTGGTCAACCAGAAGCGTACCGAGTTCATCAATCAGATGAAATCTGAATTGTATCGCGAAGCTTCGGAAGACAAGAAAATAAAATATTATAAGACAATAGATTAAATGAGTGGATTGAAATTTTTAAGAATTTACGCATGTTTGCTATTCGTACTTATTGCTTCGGCAGTTGGTGCACAGAATAATGTCATCGATGAAGTGGTATGGGTAGTAGGAGATGAGGCTATACTGAAGTCGGACGTAGAGAATGAACGTCTGAACGCGCAGTATGAAAACCGACGTTTTGACGGAGACCCGTATTGTGTGATACCAGAGGAATTGGCCGTACAGAAATTGTTCTTGCATCAGGCAGAGATAGATAGTGTGGAAGTATCCGATCAGGAAGTGCTTCAGCGTGTAGAGCAGCGTACTTCATGGCTTATCGACCAGTTCGGTTCTAAGGAAAAACTTGAAGAGTATTATAACAAAAGCTATACTCAGATTCGCGAGATGCTACGCGACAATATCCGCGAGGGCATGAGAGTGCAGCAGATGCAGCAGAAAATTATAGGCGACATCAAGTTGACTCCAGCCGAGGTGCGCAACTATTTCAGCAAGTTGCCTAAAGACAGTATTCCGTTTGTGCCCACTCAGGTGGAGGTACAGATTATTGAGCTGATGCCGAAAATTTCAGAGAAGGAAATAGAACGTGTAAAAGCTCAGCTTCGTGAATACGCCGACCGTGTGAACAAAGGCGAGACTTCGTTCTCTATATTGGCACGTTTCTACTCTCAAGACCCTGGTACCGCAGCTCGTGGCGGTGAAGGCGGTTTTACCGGTAGAGGTGAGTTGGTCCCCGAGTTCGCCAATGTGGTGTTCAACCTTACAGACCCTAAGAAAGTATCAAAAGTATTCGAAACAGAATTCGGATACCATATAGCACAGTTGATAGAAAAACGAGGCGACCGTGTAAACTACCGTCACATCTTGCTTCGTCCGGAAGTAGACAAGAAAGACATTGACGCTGCTTTGGCTCGTCTTGACTCTATTGGCGATGACATCCGTAAGGCTAAATTCTCTTTCGACGATGCCGCTACATGGCTTTCGCAAGATAAAGATACCCGTAACAACCACGGTTTGTTGGCTAACCCTCAGAACAGTACATCGCGTTTCGAGATGCAGCAGTTGGCATCTCTTATCTCGCAAGATGTAGCTAAGGTGGTAGAGAAAATGCAAATAGGTGAAATCTCTAAAGCTTTCACCATGATTAACTCTAAGGGTAAAGAAGTATGTGCCATCGTTAAGTTGAAAAACCGTATCGACGGACATAAGGCTACTATCACCGAAGACTATCAGCGTCTGAAATCGATGGTGACAGCTAAGCGCAGTGAAGAAAAGATTCAGAAATGGATTGTTGAAAAGCAGAAGAATACCTATGTACGCATTAACCCGACATGGAGAAACTGTGATTTCAAATATCCGGGATGGATTAAGAATTAAAGACCTTATATGCAAGGAAACGAAGAGAAAAAACATAATATACGTGGGCATAAGATACTTCTGGCAAGTGTCTTATGCCTTTTCGGCTTTTGTTTGTTAGCTCAGAAGCCGGTGCAGAACAAGCAGTCGCGCCCGCAGCAGGAGGCTAAAGCACAGGCTCCTAAGAAGCAGCAGGCCAAGAGTAAGGTGTACCTGATACATTCTGATATGTTGCGAAAAGATTCGCGGCATCCCGATGCGCAGGTGGTGACGGGAAATGTGGTATTCCGTCATGACAGCGTGTATATGTATTGCGACAGTGCTTACTATTACGATAAGCTCGGTTCGTTCGAGGCGTTCAGCAACGTTAAGATGAATCAGGGCGATACGCTTTTCTTGTATGGCGACCGCCTTTATTATGACGGAAATACGCAGATAGCCGAGGTGCGTAACAATGTGCGTATGGAGAACCGTAACACTACGCTTCTTACCGACAGCTTGAACTACGACCGTCTGTATAACTTGGGTTACTTCTTTGACGGCGGTACGCTGATGGACGAGCAGAATGTGCTTACATCTGAATGGGGAGAGTACAATCCGTCTACCAAGCAGTCGGTATTTAACTATAACGTGAAGTTGGTAAATCCGCAGTTTACGCTGACATCGGACACGCTTGAGTATAACACTCAGTCGAAGGTGGCAGAAATTGTAGGTCCGTCGGACATACTGAGCGATAACAACCATATCTATTCCGAGCAGGGAACGTATAACACCGCTACCGGAAAGGCGGCTCTGTATCAGCGTTCTATTATCACGAACGATGCCAAGCAACTTACCGGCGACACGCTGTTCTACGACCGTAACACTGGGGTGGGCGAGGCTTTCTCGCACATGGAGATGCGTGATACCATCAACAAGAATATGATGACAGGCGAGTATGGTTACTATAACGAGAAAACCAAGTACGCCTTTGCAACCAATAAGGCGGTAGCCATAGATTATTCGCAAGGCGACAGCTTGTTCCTTCATGCCGATACATTGATGATGGAGACATTCCATCTGGATACCGACTCTATGCACCGTGAGATGCGTGCTTTTCATAAAGTGCGTTTTTACCGTACCGATATGCAAGGCGTAGCCGACTCGTTGGTATTCGCCACGAAAGACAGTTGCCTTACTCTCTACAAAGACCCTATTCTGTGGAACCAGAATCAGCAGTTGGTAGGTGAGAAGGTTTGCATTTACTTTAACGATAGTACTATCGAAAGAGCGCATATCATTAACCAAGCCCTCTCTGTAGAGCAAATAGATTCTACCAAGTATAACCAAGTGTCGGGCAAGGAGATGAAATCATACTTCCGCAACAAGCAGATGTATAAGACCGAGGTAATAGGTTCTGTGCGTGTAGTATACTATCCGATGGATTCCGACAGTACCCTTATAGGTATGAATGTATCCGAAACCAGTAAGCTGGATGTATACCTTGAAAACCAGAAATTGGAAAAAATGGTGATGAGCCCGAAATCGAGCGGCACGCTATATCCGATGACGCAGATTCCGGCAGGAAAAGATAAACTCGATAACTTTGTGTGGTTCGACTATATACGTCCTAAGAACAAGCAGGACATTTTCAACTGGGTACCAAAAAAGGTTACCGACCAGCTGAAGAAGAACGTGCGAGGACCGGTAGAACTGCCGAATCAACATTTATTTGAAAAGAAAAAGAAGGAGGAATAGCTATGGGACTGTTTACAATGAGAAAACCCCGTCCGTTTCATCATGAATACATCTATGTAGACGAACGGAAGGAAAAACTGCAGAAGATGGAGGAAGACGCCAAGCGTGATTTGGGAATGATTCCTCCTAAAGAATTCTCGCCCGAAGATATTCGCGGCAAGTTTATTGAAGGCACTACCCATCTTAAGCGGCGTAAGGAAAGCGGACGTGAGCCGTTATCGTACGCTACTATCTTTGTGGCTATTGCGGTACTGCTGTACATACTCCATTATCTGGTTACTGGAGAGTTTACATTATAATAAAGAGAGAAAACCATGAGTGATGTAATCCGTTTATTGCCCGATTCCGTTGCCAATCAGATTGCGGCGGGCGAAGTAATTCAACGTCCGGCTTCGGTTGTGAAAGAGTTGGTAGAAAACGCCATCGACGCCGGAGCCAAACATATCGACGTGCTTGTAACCGATGCGGGTAAGACATGCATTCAGGTAATAGACGATGGGAAGGGTATGTCGGAAACAGACGCTCGGTTGGCTTTCGAACGACACGCTACTTCTAAAATCCGTGAGGCTACAGATTTGTTTGCCTTGCATACCATGGGTTTCCGTGGCGAGGCTCTGGCTTCTATAGCGGCTGTGGCTCAGGTAGAACTGCGCACTGCTATGGACGGTGGCGAGCTTGGAACGCTTATCCGCATATCTGGCTCTAAAGTAGAAGGTCAGGAAGCGGTGGCTTGTGCACGTGGAAGTAATTTCAGCATAAAGAATCTGTTTTTTAATATTCCGGCTCGCCGTAAGTTCCTGAAGTCGAACCAAACGGAGCTTAGCAATGTGCTTACCGAGTTTGAACGCATAGCTTTGGTAAATCCGGAAGTATCGTTCACGCTCTCTCATAACGGTACAGAGATGCTGAATCTGCCTGCCATCTCGTTGCGTCAGCGCATAATGGGAGTGTTTGGCAATAAGCTGAACAAAGACTTGCTTTCGCTCGATATAAATACTAGCATGGTGCAGATTCACGGCTTCATAGGTAAGCCCGAAACCGCACGAAAGAAAGGGGCACGTCAGTTCTTCTTCGTAAACGGACGATATATGCGTCACCCGTATTTCCATAAGGCGGTGGCCGATGCTTACGAGAACCTTATCCCCGTGGGCGAGCAGATGTCTTACTTCGTCTACTTTACGGTAGATCCGTCGAATATTGACGTAAACATACATCCTACCAAGACGGAGATAAAATTCGACAACGAGCAAGCGATATGGCAGATACTATCGGCAGCCGTCAAGGAAACTTTAGGACGCTTCAATGCGGTGCCTTCCATCGATTTCGATACAGAAGGTATGCCCGATATACCGGCTTACGACGGAACGCCTACAGACAGTTCGTCGGTGCCTCCTGCTACATCGTTCGACCCATCTTATAATCCGTTTAACGTATCGTCGGCACCTCCATCGTCGTATTCTTCCGCTTCGTACGAGCGCAAGACACCTACATGGCAACCGCTGTTTCAGGGACTCGACAAGAAGGCCGACCAGCCGTGGAACTTGGCTGCGCAGCCCGATCAAGGTGGAGAATGGGAATTGCCTCCCGAAGAAGAAAGTCCGACGGCAGAACCTACGCTTTATGATGGACATCCGGAAGCGGCAGTTCAGGAGAAAGTGCCTTTGCATTATCAGTATAAGGGAAGCTATATAATAACGTCTGTCAAATCGGGCTTGATGATAATAAATCAGCAGCGTGCCCATATCCGTGTGCTTTACGAGCGTTATATGAAGCAACTTGCGTCGCATCAGAATGTATCGCAGCGTATGTTGTTCCCCGATATGGTACATTTCTCGCCTGCCGAGGTACCTGTACTTGAGGAAATAATGGAAGACCTGAAATACTTAGGATTCGAACTGAGCGATTTGGGCGGCGGTTCGTATGCCATAAATGGTGTTCCTGCCGGCATCGACGGACTGAATCCGGAGCAGTTGGTAAGCGACTTGGTTCACTCTGCCGCAGATAAGGGCAGTAAGGTGAAAGAAGATGTTCAGGGCGTATTAGCCCTCTCATTGGCCAAGGCTGCAGCCATAGTGCCGGGACAGTTGCTCAGCAACGAAGAGATGAACAATCTGGTAGATGAGTTGCTGGCGATTAGCACTCCCAACTATACCCCCGACGGAAAGACCGTATTATCTATCCTGAAAGAAGAAGATATTGAGAAAATGTTCAAATAAAGCCCTCTTATATTGCGCTAATGGTAGCGTGAGGTAAGAGGTAAAAGAAAGAGAGGGTGGGTCGTTCTCGACCCACCCTCTCTTGCCTATTGAAAACGTTGAATAATTATTTATTATTCTGTGATAATGATGGTTCCTAATTTATATCTTTTATGCCCGTCGTTATCGTCATAAGGAAGCTCGAATACAGGAGTTCCGTCTGCTTGTCCTACAGAAATGTATAATTCATATTTCCCTGGTTTACAAGTTCTATAATAAGTACCCTTGGAATCAGTGAATTTTTGTGCTACTTTGAATACAGAGTTCAGAGTATATTCTTTTGCTTGATCAGGTTCACCAACCTCCATGTTACGGACATTAAAGCTTTCGTCAACTAATACAGAAACGATGCCACCCTTACTATTTTTAATGGTGAAGCAAGGATAACCGCCAGGATAGCAAGGTGCAACTCCAGCATTTTTCCATTTAGATGTGATAGTGAAATCCTGACTTTTAACAATTCTACGTGGCCATTCTATTTCTGGAGCTTGCAGACGATAACCCAAACGCAGATTTATGCGGTCTATTACGTCGCGGTTTTCTTCAAGCAACAATCTTGGCCAAGTATGTATTGACATGTACGAGGCATGATATTCTTCTATAGACTTCAGAAACAATTCCTTATCCCAAGCGCCTTTCTGTTTGGAGTTTTCGTAGTGCTCGTGTTCTAGAACTACCGGCATGGTAGGCCAGAACAGCTGAGCCATTCCACTGTGGTACCAATGATGTGGGGCAGCCTCTACCAAGATACTGTCATCGCGAAGGGTAACACCTTTCGACAATGCATAGTCAATGATTTCGAAGTGAACACCTTCTGAATAAGGACCAGCAAAGTCGTCAGAAATAACAATCTGTGTATGCTTGAAATACTTTACATACATATCAACGAACTTCTTCTGTACATCGAATCCCCATGAGTGTCCATGTCTTGGACTGGTCATTACGGTATGACCTTCACCCCACATGCCAAATAAGCCTATGTCAACAAACGAAACATTTGGGTTATTGTCATAACGTTCTGCCATTTTAGCAACGAACTTTTCTGCTTTTTCCAAAAATACAGGATCATTGTAATCTGGTTCTATGTATCCGTCTACTTCATATCCCACAGCTCCTGCATTGAACACCCATTGAGGAGTACCAGAGCGCATCCAGTTTTCGGTAGCTGTGATACGGAAAGCGACTTTTTTTCCGGCTTGAATCCATCGTTGTGCTGGAGTATCGAGTACTTCCCAGTTGAACTTTCCTTCTTCTGGCTCTACGAAGCTCCAAGGGATACGAAGGTAAACTGTGCTTACTCCTGGAAAATCTTCTATAACATCTTCAGGATCTAATTTTGAGCCATAATTGGTAAGCAGGTTAGAGTAGAAATGCATGGTCCATCCCATCATAGGATTGATAAGAGCCTTACCATTATCTTTGAGTTCAGCTTTATGTGTACCTTCCCATGATTCTTTGTCATGATATTCTTCAGTAAGCAATTCGTTTTTTCCGCATCCGTAGATGGTAGTAGAGCATAAGAATGCTAGGACTATTGAAAGTAATAATTTCATATATATAATGTGTTTTTAGTGAGGTAAATATTTTATTTATTCCCATCCTGGGTTTTGATAGTTTACACCTGTGTTTTCTTTCAAGCGTATAGCTTCGTCTCCAGGAATTGGCATGATGAGATACTTATCTGTATAGGCTTTACGGTCTTTGTCTACAACAAAACGCTGATACGTGAATGATCCATTGTTGTTTTGGCAAGACATGCCGGTAATTACTTTATCGGTTTCGGATAATATTTTCCAACGGCGTACATCATAGAAACGATGCTCTTCGAAAGCCAACTCTACGCGACGTTCGTTTCTTACCTTCTTTCTAAAATCTGCTTGACTCATGTTTTGCGGAACGCCAGGCATGCCTACACGTGAACGAATAGCATTTATAGCATTTATAGCTTCTTGTGGCGCGGTGCCATTTGATGCTTCGTTAAGTGCTTCTGCCGCGTTTAAGTAAAGTTCTGCCAAGCGGAACATTTTGAAATATCCGTCTTTATTGCTATTCTTGTCTGAATTGAAGTTAGAGTACTTACGCAGATAATATCCGGTACGTGTATGCATCATACTGGTGGTAGAGCGTTCACAGTTTCCACCCTCGTAAGTCCATACTCTGCTGTTTCCGTCGCCTAAGTTAAATAATGCACCATTGTAGTAGATAGATGCTTTAAGTCGAGGGTCACGGTTAGCATATGGGTCTGCTTCGTTGTATAGGGTAGCCTCAGGATTGATTATCGGGTGTAAATGTTCATCATCAGAGTAGCCCAGTATAGGTGCTACACCGTCGGTCGTTTCATAGGCATCGACTAACTCTTGCGATGGGCAGTCGCCACATTTAATCATTCCATTCACGATAGGAAGACCGTTATACATAAATACCGGCATTTGACTTTTGCTTTCGAAAATAGTTTCTTTGTCGGTAGCCCCGTTTACATCAGAGCGCGAATAGAAATAAACATCGTATGGCAGATATCCTGCATTGCCGGCAGGAGCTTGGCTATATAGTTCGTACCCATGATTCAAACATGCGTTAAGTGCCTCTTGTGTAATTTGTGCAGCTTCGCTCCATGTAAACGAGCCGTCGTTCCATAACGGGCTTGCTGCATAGAGTGCGGTTTCTGATTTGATGGCATAAGCCATTGCTTTGGTGACTTTTCCTCTATCGCTTTCGGCATTGCCAGCACGCCAACCTAAATCAGAGTCGGATACTTGTAAGGCTTCATCACAGTCGGCAAAAATCTGGCGGGCTGTTGTAGTGAAGTTGGTCTTTTTGATTTTAGAGTAATCAAAGTGTATAGGCGAAGGTTCTGTTATAACCGGAACTCCACCATATCTTTTGATGAGTTGTAAGTAATAATAGGCTCTTAAGATATGAGCTTGTGCACGCCAGCCAGCACGGTTTCTCTCTAACGATAATGTAGCATTATCTATGTTCGAGAGGAATATATTGCAGTAGCGAATGCCTGCCCAGTATTGTTCCCACCAACCGTTGTTTATAGGATTGCTATATGCGGTAACTCTTCCTTTATACCATGTATATGCGCTTCCGTTTACGGCATCGTTAGCATCGTGCGCTTCGTCGGTGAATCCTGCTAGTAGTGTACTGTTACCATACTGCATTCCGTAGAAATCTACAGCAGAATAGCAAAGATTCAGGTAAGCGGCTGTTTTTTGGTCGTTTTGGAAAATCTCTTCGTACGAGATTCGTCCGTCGTCATAATCTGTCACTTCGGTACAAGCATTGTTTGTAAAAAGCAGTACCGAGAGAATGACTGCTGTGTATAATTTATTTTTCTTCATGGTCTTTATAGATTAGAATACTATGTTTAGTCCGATATTGTACGTGCGGTATTGAGGATAAACCGACAAACTGCTAGATTCGATATCGAAATCTTTGAACTTCTGTCCGCTGAATGTAAGTAGGTTACTACCACTCAGATAAAAACGTATCTTGTTGGTATGTAGCTTTTGGCAAATATACTTAGGTAGTGTGTAACCAATCTCTACATTTTTAAGGCGTAGGTAGTCAGTATTGCGAATAAAGAACGAGTTGGCCTGAGCACTTGAAGACTGCGAGGTAGACAAGGCCGGGAATGATATAGTCTCGCCCTTGGCATAACGTTCTGCAGTCCATGCTTCTTGATGTAAGCGTGTGTATACACCTTGTGCGAAATACTCGTTTACTCCATATCCTGCATAATACGAACTAGCTTTTGCTATGCCTTGCAACTGCATGTAGAAATCAAAATTCTTATAGTTTACAGTAGCGTCGAAAGCATAACTTATGCGCGGCACATTACTATAGCCTATAGGAGCTTGGTCTTGCTCATTTATCACACCGTCTTTGTTCAGGTCTTGATATATAAAATCGCCTGGACGTGGAGCGGTTCCGCTGTAGGTTAAATTATAGTTGCGTATCTCTTCTTCGCTATTGAAATAGCCGTTACCGTTTGATGTATCTATCAAGTATCCAAAGTACTGTCCGATAGAATATCCGTTTTGACGATATGGATAGAAGAAATTGCTTGATCCTCTATTAATTTCGTCTACATCAATGATTTTATTCTTGTTCCATGACAAGTTGCTAGAAGCATTCAAACTCAAGTCTTTATTGAACCGATGAGCGAATTCTAATTCTAATTCAAAACCGCGATTCTCTACTTTTCCGAAGTTTGTATACGGATATTTTCCTGAACTTAATCCTTGCATTTGAGGCACCTTGCTATCTTTTCCTACTCGGTCGTTGGTACGCTGGTAGTAATAATCAAAGTTAAGTGTCAGCTTATTAAACAAACCTACGCTGATGCCATAGTTTTGTTGATGGGCAGTTTCCCATTTGATGTCGGGGTTGCCTAATAACGACTCGTTTATAATAGAGCCTGAATACAAACTATTTACGTAGCCTCCACCGCCCATGCGGATATCATCTTGATACATATAGCGGTATCCGGCAATCTGATCGTTTCCTACAGTACCGTATGAAGCCTTCATCTTTAAGAATGATAACCATGAAGAGCCATCCCATTCTTTGAAGAAATCTTCATTACTGATTACCCAAGCGGCGGAAACTGTCGGGAAGAATCCGTAACGTGGACTGCGGCGGAATTGATCGGAAGTCATCCAGCTGGCATCTGCTTGCAAATAGTATTTGTTCTTGTATCCATATTTTGCATGTAGGTTGAAACCAATTTGGTCGTATGGCAAAATCTGTGCACCTCCACCTTCACGAATTATGTCTTGTACGAAGTAGTTTGCATAAGCGTTTACTTCATGATCTTCATTGAATGTACGTTCATAATTCAGTGTGCCGTTGAAGTTTAAGAAATATCTATAGTTTGAGCCTTTACCTAAGCTGAGAGCGGAATCTATCCATGAACCGTAAGGCTTAAATACAAGTTCGGACGTGTTTGATTCGTCTTTGATGTATCTGGCGTACGAAATGGAGCCCATGATGCCACTCTGCTGGCGCGATTCATATCCTAACGTTCCTTTTAGAGACAAGCCTTTTGTTATAAAATCGAGACCCCAGTTTAGTCCTAACGCTACATTTATGGTAGATTCTGTATAACGTTGGTATCCAGAGCGGTTTATTCTTCCGTATGTAGATTCTGCATCGTAAGGAGTTACTACTATTCCTCCATCGGGAGTTAACGGACCAGGTTCGGTGGCCGGAGTTCTATAGAAGCTCTCTAGAATGCCACCCGTACCGTAATAAGGCGATTTCGTTTTCTTGATAACCACCATTTGGTTTAGAAATGCACTTAAGTTAGGCAAAATCTGGATATCTAAGTTGCTTCGTTCGTTGAATCGCTGCATGTATTTTGTTGCATCGTATTTGTCTGATTTCTCTACTTTCAGCAAATCGCCTTGAGAAACGAATCCGGCGCTTACAAAATATTTGATGCGGTCGCTACCTCCAGAAATGTTTATGTTGTAACGCTGCATGGTAGTCATGTCTCGCATGAACATTTTATACCAATTATTGTCGGGATAGAGCGCATTCCCTCCGTTTTGATATTGCTTGATTTGCTCATCGGTAAAGGCTGTTGGCAATCCGTCGTTTTTCAATGCCTGATTTCTGAGTTGGGCATATTCCCAGCTGTGTAGCATATCGGGTGTAACGGTAGGTTGTTGCAAAGCGAAGTTGGCTGTTACAGAGACCTTCGGTTTTCCGTTATATCCACGTTTTGTTGTGATAACAATGGCTCCGTGAGCAGCTTGAAAGCCATAAGCGGCACATGCTGCGGCATCTTTTAATATTACTATAGACTCTAAAGATTCAGGATCGAGCAGATTGATGTCGATAGTAGGCGAGGGGATTCCGTCGAGGATAATTAACGGAGTGTTTCCGTTGGTTGTTCCGTAACCACGCAGATACATGCTTCCTCCATCATTGCCCGGTTCGCCAGATGTCTGCATGATGGTTAATCCGGCCAACTTGCCCGTTAATGTTCCAAACAGTCCTGCAGATGGGTACTGAGTGAGCTTATCTCCTTTTACCATAGAAAAAGAGCCTGTAATAGACTGGCGAGTTTCTTTTCGCATCTGTGCTATAGGTATGAGTTCTTCGGCCTTACAGATATCTTCTTTCAGTGTGATGGCCAAACTGCTATCGTCTGTTAAATTGACGTATGTAGTAGCAAAGCCTACGCAACTTACTTTTAGTTGAGTTTCATTTTCGGGAATAGATAACTCAAACTTTCCGTTTATATCGGTTACCGCTTCTTTCTTTGCCGATTTTGCAGAAACCAATACTCCGGCAATAGGTTGCCCGTCGGTATCGGTTATTGTACCTGAAAGAACCTTGTTTATATCTTGCAGTCCGATATAACTTTTATTTATGTTTGATTCTGCTGCTTGCCCAACTATACCGTGAGCGTTAGATGCCAGAACCAACATGAAAACTATATTTTTTATTATTACTTTTTTCATATTCTGTACTCGTTTGTAGTTAATTACCATCCTGTATTTTGCCATGAATCTCCTGTTTGTGATTCCAATTTAGAAACCTCATCGAGTGGAATAGGCAGCAAATGGTATTTCTTTTCGTATGACATCTTGCTTGGTGTTTCTGTACTGAGTGTACCAACCAAAACTCGTTGATATGAGAATGTATTATCTCCGTTACGAGTGATACGCATACCGGTAGAGAATTTTTCGCAGATATTATCTTCGTCGGGTTTGCACCAACGGCGAGTATCAAAATAGCGATATTCTTCGTAGCATAATTCTACTTGGCGTTCATGATGTACATATAGTACAGCTTCTTCTTTAGAATTTGCTTTTATATCTACAGATGGTGAGAATCCGGCACGGTGACGTATTGTATTTACATACTTCATAGCCTCTTCTGTTCTGCCTGTTTGGGCGGCTGCTTCGGCTGCGTTTAGATATACTGCGCCTAGGCGGTAGTGTTTCCACAAGCCATCGTCTTGCGGACGTAACTGACCTGCTTCGGGATGCATGTACTTGCGGTTGTAATATCCTGTACGAGTGTGCGAACGGTCGTTGCTGATGCCGCAGTTTCCGCCTACAAATGTTTCTACCTTTATAGGAGTACCGTTAACCAATACGGTGCTACCGTTGAAATGTATAGATGCATAAAACCGAGGGTCGCGTCCTTCATATGGGTTCTGTGGGTCGTAACCAGATCCGGGATTGTAGTTTGGTTGCAACTTTGTTTCGTCGTTATAAGGCTTGGCCAAATTCAGTACCGGCTTTCCTGTAGCAAGCATATCGTAAGCGTCGACTAACTCTTGAGTTGGAACAGCTCCGGCCATATATCCTCCACCTTGTACCGGCAATCCGCGAATTACAAAGTGTGAGGCTGTTTTTTGATGTCCCTGCCAAATGGTTTCTTTATCGCGAGGGTTCTCTCTTAAGTCGGCGGTTTCTATAAAATACTCTTCGTATGCAGTTTTGTAAAGCGAAGGATTGTTGATATGAGTGTATAATTCATATCCATGGCTAAGAAGCATATCAAGACTTTCTTTATTAACTTGATAAGCCCATTCCCAAAGATCTTTACCATCGTTGAAACGAGGACTTGCTGCCCATAAGCTTGCCTCGGAACGAATGGCACATGCAATGGCTTTAGTCATTCTTCTGATTTCTACTTCCGAGGTAATGCGCCAAGGCAGATTGTTGCTGGCTATAGCGGCGTCACAGTCGGCTACAATTTGTCGGGCACATTCTTCGAATGAGTTCTTTCTCAGTTTAGAGTAGTCATAGTCTACCGGTATCGGTTCTGTAAGTACTGGCAGATTGCCATACCATTTGATAAGCTGTAGGTAGAAATAAGCTCTTAATACATGAGCCTCTGCTGTGAAACGGTCGCGTTGTTCTTCGCTCTCTACTGTAGCAGAAGGTATATTGCTCAAGAATACATTAATGAAACGAATTTGTTTCCAATATTTTGTCCAATATAAACCATCCCAATCTGGTGCATTAGGTTCTTCAAGTGGATGTCTGTTAGAACTGGCGTTTCCTTTATAGAATTGGGCGATTTGCAAACCTTGGGCATCGTCGCAGTCCCAGCTTTCATCGCTGATAGCAATAGGAATATTATTCCAGAAGAAATACCAATATCCTTTTTGCGGAAGGTTATTATAGCATGTACTCAAATACTTGGCAGTAGTTTCTGGATCTTGAAACACTTTTTCCAAAGTACTTCTTCCGTCCGGTTCTATATTCAAAATGTCATTGCACGATGACAAAAGAAAAAGAGTGGACAAGATTATGATTAATCTATTTTTCATACGATTTAAATTTAGAAGGTTACGTTAACACCAAAATTATATGTTCTCATTGTAGGATACTGTGTTGGCCCTGTTTGTTCTGGGTCAAAACTATCAGTTTCGAGATGATGCCATGTATAGAGGTTGTTTCCGTTTACGTAAAAACGAATTTTCTCTGCACCGATAAAGCTACTTATCTTCTGCGGTAGAGTATAGCCTAATTCTACATTCTTAAGACGTACATAAGAAGCGTCCATAATGTAATAGTCATTCTTTACGTGGCTGGTAGATGTGGTATTTGCCAATCGTGGGTGAGTTATAGTAATATCTTCACCTTGTAGCTTACGCTGATAACGGTCTTCCGACCAACGGTTTAGGTGCATGTCAAAATATGATTTAGCACTTAGCTCTTCAAAGATTCCTGCATCGGCATAGTACTTACTGAATTTACCTACTCCTTGCACTAAACATGATAGGTCTATGCCTTTCCATTGAAGTGACAAAGAAGCACCGTATGTAATTTTCGGAACTAAGCTGGAGTATTTGATAGGAACAATATCACGGTCGTTTATAACACCATCGTTGTTTTGGTCTACATAGATGAAGTCGCCAGGTCGTGGAGTTCCGATTTCATATTTCAGTCCGCTATTGGTAATGTCGTCATTGCTATTGAAGAATCCGCTTCCGTCTTTCCCTTTCTCAGGATCTAAGCTACGGTCAATTTGGTATCCCCAGTTCTGTCCTAAGGCAAATCCTGTAGTACGATAGCGATATGCATAGTCTTCGGATAGCATAGCTTCATCGTAGTTTAATACGCGGTTACTATTATATCCTAAGTTGATATTTGCGCCAATATAGAAGTCTTTCTTTATATTTTTATTGTATCCTAATACCAATTCATATCCTTGATTTTTTACTTCACCCATGTTCACTTTAGGTAATGAGCTTTGCTCACGGCCTTGGATGGCTGGGATTATACCTCTTTCAATTAAAATCTGTTTTCGGTTCTCGATGTAATAATCGAACGAAACAGAGATATCGTTGAACAATTTAAGGTCGATACCGTAGTTTTGTTTGGCAGCAGTTTCCCACGTAATGTTAGGATTACCTAATGATCGTTCTTCAATTTTTCCTCCGTGACCTAAACTAGGAACTGTAAGTACATAGTTTCCGTTGGTTCCTCCGTTTGTGTTGATATCGTCTAGATATAAGAAACGAGCGTTACCTATCTGATCGTTACCGACTTTACCATATGAACCTCTGAATTTTAAATAGGTGATGTAAGGGTTGTTTTTCAAGAACTTTTCATTGCTGGCTACCCAACCTGCAGAAAAAGCAGGGAAGAATCCGAATCGTTTTGATGGTGAAAACTGTTCAGAACCATTATAACCAACGTTTACCTCGAACATGTATCTGTCATCGAACGAATATGTTCCTCGTGCAGAGAAACCTAAAATGTTAAACGGTAGATATTTGTCTTTTATGTTATCATCTTCTGAAGCTTCTTTGTAGTCTCTTTGAGCCAAGAAAAGTCCGGTTACTCGATGCTTCTCTCCGAAAATTCTAGCATAGTTCAATTGCCACTGTAGGTTTAATACATATCCTGAGGCTATAGAACGCCACATGTTTAATGAACCTTCAGAATCGTCTACACCACCATCGAGTACATAATTATAATCGCCCGAAGCTCCTTTAGTGTATTTATAGCGAATGTAGCTTCTCGATCCGTAAGCGGTGGAACGCGCATGTGGGTTATATGATATTTGTCCTTTTGTAGAAAGTCCTGGAGTGATAAATCCTAAATCGATTTCAAGACCTGTAATTGCGTTAAGTCCTGAGCGTGTTTCTGTGTGATAACCACTTCTGTTCAGCAGAGCATAAGCAGATTCCAATGGGTCTAATGGGTCGCTTACTACTCTGTCGGCTTTTGACGAAACAAGGTCAGAACCAATCTGTAGCGGATATGACGTATCTGATAACGGTCCTGCCGATGTTGGTCTATGTGTTAATGATCCTACAAATATAGTTTGTAGTGATCCATTTGTGGCATTTACTTTTTCTACATAGCTAGAAAGGTTAATATATGCCTTTATATTACGGTTGAATCGATAGTCTAAGTTAGAACGGAAATTATATCTGTCCAGATTAGTCTGTGGGTTATATCCTAATTTGCTCTTGCTTTCTACGTTGAATATACCTCCCTGATGAGTATAACCAGCACTTACAAAGTATTGTACTCTGTCTGTTCCTCCGCTGATGTTTACATTACTCTTCACCATCGGGGCAAAATCTTTAAATAAGATGTTTTGCCAGTTTTGGTTGGGGTGCCAGTAGGGATCTTCTGGATTGCCAGTAGACCATGAGTCGAATAATTTTATGTCGTTTTCAGAAAACTCAGAGTAAGGAGCTGCTCCTTCGTTTTCGAGAGCTTCGTTGCGCAGTCTGGCATAAAGTGACGATGATGTACGTTTCGGCTTGAATGCAAATTCCTGAATGCTATATTCTGCCGAAGCATCTATCTTCATTTGTCCTTTTTCTCCGCGGCGAGTTGTTATCAAGATAACACCGTTAGCACCTCGTACACCGAAAACTGCTGTTGCCGAGGCATCTTTCAATACCGAGATATTAGCAACTTCGTGTGGGTCAATATTAGATATTTTGTCTACAGTTACACCATCTACCAATATAAGAGGTGAAGTACCGTTGAGCGTAGCTGCACCACGTAAGAAGAGGTTTACGTCTTCGCATCCTGGTTGACCGTTGGTTTGCATTACTGTTAATCCCGGCAGATGTCCAGACAATGCTGAAGCTAAGTTGGCGGAAGGGGATGAAAGTATTTCTTTTTGTCCTACGGATGCAAATGAACCTGTAACAGTTACTTTTTTCTGTGAACCGTATGCAACCACAACAACTTCATCAAGTACTTTATTGTCGGGCTGAAGTTGGATGCGTAGATTTTTGGGGTTGCTTCCTACTTTAATTTCATAGTTTTGATACCCAATGTACGAAATGACTAGGGTAGAGTTGGTTGGTACCGACAACGAAAAATGTCCGTTTACATCAGTTACTACACCAAAAGATGAATTTCCTTTGGCTACCACGTTAACTCCAATTAGAGGTTCGCCTTTTTCGTCTACTACTATACCTTTTACTTCTTTGGTTGGTTGCTTGACTTGGGCATATATGGCGTTACTTTGTGGGAAATAAACGCAATTACCCAATCCCAGCATAAACAAATACAATATTCTAGCTTTATATATATTGCAATGTAAGCCATATGTATTAAATAGGTGAAATTTCATATGTTTTTAAACTGTTGATATTAGAAATAAGTTAGTGAACTCTGCCTTCCGTATTAGTTAATAAGCCAGAAGAGCTTTTGTATTTTGCAGTTTTCATTTCATAGGCATTGTTTTGATAGGTTTGTTTAATAGTTGTATTATATAAATATGCATATTTCTTCTTTTTCTAAAAGCGAAGCTAAATTAGTGTACGTTAATGTATCAATGAGAGTTGATTATCTTTTTTTTATCTCAAACGTACAGTGCTTCTTTTTTTTTGCTGCGATGTACAAATGAGCAATTTAATTGTATATATTTGAATAGATGAAATGAGCTTTAACTACTTAATTTGTACAACATGAAACGAGAAAACTTATATCATATTTGTTGTGTAGTGCTTTTAGTATTCTTTTTTTTGCATTGCGCAAACGTTCAAGCTTATAGTAATTACTTAAGCTATGATTATTTCTATTTCCGTTCGCTAACTATCGATAATAAATTACCCCATACCGATGCAAATGCCGTGCTTCAAGATAAAAAAGGATTTATATGGATAGCTACTTACTCTGGCTTGGCTTGTTATGATGGCTATTCTGTGAAGACATTTTATAATGAACAAGGAGGCCCGGATAAAGCTTATACAAATAGAATATTCGATTTGTGCATAGACGATTCCGGCCTATTATGGATGGCTACTTCGGCTGGTGTTCAGGTGTTCGATACGAATGTACGTAGGTTCCTATCTGTACAAATCAATAAGACTGATAAGGAAGAAGTATATGAACTTGAAAAAATAATGGTCTCGTCGAAAGGTGATCGATTGCTTATCAAGACGAATACAAATCATTTGGTTATATATGATATAAAACCGAACTTACAGTTGGAGAGACAAAAAAATGTTGTTTTTAAATGCCATTCTTTGTGGAAAGACAAAAAAGATAATATATGGATTGGAACAGATAAAGGTTGTTTCTTGTTCTGTGGAATGCTGATGACGCAGTATGTATTACCGTCCTCTGTGATTAAAGAAGAAGGCTGTGATGTATATTTTGTATTTGTCGATTCTGATAATAACATTTGGATTGCCACTAAGAATCATTTGTATGTTGGTAGTTACGATGTGCCGGATAGTAAAAAAGAAGGGACTATTAAAATAGCGGAAAAATCGCCTATTGATTTTTCTTCCGGTCTTATTACTGATATGGTAGAAGATAGGAAAGGACATTTTTGGATATCCTCTACAAAAGGATTATATCTGTTGAAGAAATATAGTGGACGTTTTATGACAACACGAATTCTGGCTGATGGAGATAATACTAATCTGAAATCAGACTTTATAGTTCGTCTTTTTATTGATAGAAGTGAAAATCTGTTTGTTTCTACCTATGCAGGAGGAGTGAATATGCTTGATTTGCAGCAACGACCTTTTTATTTGCTACAGCATGAGGTTGAATCACGTAATACACTTTCTGAATCGGTAGCTCGAGCTGTAGCTGATTCACATAAGTATCTTTGGATTGGTACAAATTCTAGAGGACTTAACAGACTTGATAAGGAAACAAGACAATTTACGGTTTTTCAAAAAGATAATAATCCGAATAGTATTGGTGGAAATGCTATTCGGGCATTGTTGAATGACGGAAACAAATATCTGTGGATTGGTCATGACAAGGGACTTGATAGACTAAATCTCCAGACAGAGCCTGTATCGTTTCAACATATGAATGATGCCTTTCATCTGCCAGAGAAAGAAGTGACCTCTCTAGCAAAAGATGTTTTCGGACAGATATGGATCGGTACTTGGAATAATGGAATTTGCAGAATACGTAGACAAGAAAATGGTGATTATCATTTAGACTTTATGAAAGGATTACAATCAGGAATGAAGGCTTTATCGCCATCAAGAGTGATAACTATCTATACGGATCCTGTGCGCCCTGAAGTCTTTTATTCGTCTGGGAAACAACTTATAAGACTCTTCTTAGATGCCAAAGGAGATGTGGTGAAAAGTTATGTCTATCAGGCTATAGAAGGAAATGCCAACTCTCTAAATTCTAATTTTGTTTGTGACATATGCAGGGAAAATGATTCTATTTTATGGGTAGGTACTTTAGGAGGTGGTCTTAATAAACTTACGTTAAAACCAAATGGTAATTATAAGGCGCAGCACTTTACGGCGAAAGATGGTTTTGGTATGAAAGATGTGGAATGTCTTGAGATAGATGACGCTGGTAATATATGGGCAGGCGGTAATGAACTCATAAAATATTCTCCTAAAAGCGGTATATTCCAGAACTATTCTCTTATTAATGGAGAAAAAAGAAATGGTTATAAGATTGGCGGGTCGTGTATAGGTGAAAACGGATATATTTATATGGCCGGCATACGTGGAGTTACGTTTTTTAATCCAGAAGAAATTAAAAATAATCTCACTGATGCCAGACCTAGCGTATCTTTCATTTCGTTGAACAATGAAGATATGTTTGTTCAAAACAAAGTGGCATTAAATTATTTGCAAAATAATATAGAGGTTCATCTTACAGCTTTACATTACACTTGTCCGGCTTTGTGTAGATATAAATATAGACTTATTGGTTATGATGATAACTGGAAATCTTTACCAGCTATGGATAATGTGATTAATTTCGCCAACTTGCCATATCGTGATTATGTATTAGAGGTTAAGGCAACAAATAACGATGGAAAATGGAGTTCTGAAATCTACTCTCTTCCAATATCAGTAAGTGCTCCGTGGTGGCTCACTATTTACTGTAAGATATTATATGTAGTATTGACAATTATTGTTATAGTGTTGATATATATATATTTATTGCGTTGGAATTCGTTGAAGAAGAGCATGGAAATGAAAGAATTGCAAGCACAACACGATAAGAAAATACAGGAAATACGTGTCAAATTCTTTACGAATATATCTCATGAGTTCCGTAATCCGTTAACTCTGATTTTAGGAACGATAGAGAAGATGAGGCAGGATAAGAAATTTGATGATGATAGCAGTTTTGTCTTAATCAGAAACGTTAAGCGGCTACTTAAGTTGGTGGACGACGTGATGGATTTTAAAAAGGTAGAAAGTGGTGAGCCTCGATTACAAGTACAGAAAGAAGATTTGTACTCCTTTATGCGTCAGATAGTAGACGATTATAAAACACTATCGTATGTAAAGCATAAAAACTTTGAGGTTTATATACCCCAAGGTGAGCAGTGGGGGTGGATTGATGAAGAGGTGGTAACCAAGATTATACTTAATCTGCTAAATAGCGCATTTAAGTATTCTAAAGAGAATAGCACCATACAATTGGGTGTGTTGGCCGAAGATGAAGTGTATTTACCTGCCTTTAAGTGGAAACATACCATTTCAAATTACGGACATTCGGAGCATTGCCTTCGTTTTTATATACGAGATAATGGCGTTGGAATACCAGAGAATTCTATCAGTGATATATTTAACCAATACTATCAGATTCAAGATTCAGATAGCGATATGTATTCTGGTATAAACTTGGCGTTTGTTAAGAGTTTGGTGTTATTGCATAAGGGTAAAATTTCAGTGTCTAGCGAATTACATAATGGTACAGATTTCTATCTTACAATACCATGTGATTCAGCTGACTATAGCTTTGATGAGCATTTGCATAAAGCTTACGTTCCTTCCGTCAAAGAGTACCCTGAAGAAGTAAAAGCAGTAACAAATACTAAACAGATAGCTAAATCTGATAAATTATTAGATAAGAAATACCGAATTCTTGTGGTAGAGGATGATGCGGAAGTGAGAGACTTTATTGTAGGATGTTTATGCGATAAATATCAAGTGGTTGAGGCGGTTAATGGCGTAGAGGCTTTGCAAAAAATGCAAGCAGAGGTTCCTGATATGGTTGTTAGTGATTTGATGATGTCAGAAATGGATGGCGGTAAATTATGTAAAAAGATAAAAGAAAATCCAAAGTATGATTCTATTCCATTTATATTATTGACGGCTAATAAAACGCAAGAAGCGCAGATAGACGGAATACAGTCGGGTGCTGATGCCTATCTAAATAAACCAATCAGTATTCAATTATTGGAAACTACGATTACTAATTTGCTTGAGTCTCGAAAGAGAATGCAAAATTATTTATCTGTAAATTATCTGTCTACTGCGATAAGTGAAAACTTGCAGAATAAGGATAAAGAGTTTTATAATCAATTAATAAGCGTTATCGAAAATAATTTGTCTGATCCCGACTTTGATGTTAGCGAATTAAGTACGCAGATAGGATATAGCAGAACTAGGTTATATAATAAAGTGAAGCAAACCACAGGGTTGCCTATTAAAGAGCTTATCCGATTAATTCGTATTCGAAAAGCTGCTCAGCTCATGACCGAAGAGGGAATGTCCATACCTGATGTGTTGCTTCATATAGGTATCCAAAGTCAATCATATTTTACCGTGTTGTTTAAAAGAGAGTACGGAAAAACCCCAGCAACCTTTGTAAGAGAGTTGAAAAACGGATCGAAAAACATATAACTTATAAATAACTTATAAATAACTAAAATGAGAAACATTTTATCTATTATTATTCTAGGAGGCATAGTGCAAGCTTGCTCGTCAAGTTCAGTGATGAATGAAGAGCAGAAAGACTACTGTCAATACGTCAATACACTTATTGGCACAGCCGAAAACGGTCATACATATCCTGGAGCAACATCTCCTTTCGGGTTGATACAAGCTAGTCCTGAAACAGGAAATGACGGGTGGAAATATTGTTCAGGATTTAATTTATCTGACGATTCCATTATAGGATTTGCACAAACTCATCTCAGCGGAACGGGAGGTCCAGGGTTAGGAGATATTCTTTTACTTCCTTTTTCGCATGATAAAAACAGTTTTCCGTATAAAACCAAATATGAGAAAGATAGTCAGGTGGCTACTGCTGGATATTATAGTGTAGTTTTGCCCGACGAAAACATTCAGGCGGAAATGACCACCACTCAAAGAACGGCTTTTTATCGTTTTATTTATAAAGCTTCAGACGAACCTCGCCAATTGTTACTTGATTTGCAGAATGGTATTGCAGGATGGGGTAAGAATGTAAACCAGTTAGTGCTTTCGGCTACCATGCAAACTCCCGATGCTTACACTATTACAGGATATAATGATATTGAGGCTTGGGTTCATAGACGTTGTTTTTATGCTATAGAGTTTGATAAGCCTTTCCAAACGAAAAAATCGTTGCCCAAACAACCCGATCAGAAAGCGGAAAGATTAGTGTTGTCTTTCGATACCGATACATTGCTCGTAAAAGTGGGATTATCTACAGTGAGTGTAGAAGGGGCATTACAATCGTTGAAAAAAGAAAACAGTCAGTGGTATTTCGATAATGTGAGAAATGAAAATCAAGCGGAGTGGAATAAGCAACTATCTGTTATAGATATAGACGGAACCGATGAAGAAAAGGTGAACTTTTATACATCTTTATATCATGCTTTTATTCAGCCTAATAACCTTGCTGATACGGATGGGCAGTACCGTGGCGCAGACGATAGCATAGCACATTCTATGTCTGGAAATTACTATTCTACTTTTTCTCTTTGGGATACATATCGGGCACTTCATCCGTTATACACGTTGATTATGCCAAGCAGAGTAGGTGATATGGTGCAATCGATGGTAGAACATTATCAGAGAGTTGGCATATTACCTATTTGGACACTTTGGGGAAAGGAGAATTATTGTATGATTGGTAATCACTCCATTCCGGTTATAGTAGATGCTTACTTAAAAGGGTTTAAAGGCTTCGATCCGGAAAAAGCGTATGAGGCTATCCGTGCTACCCTGACAACAAGTCATTTAAACTCAGATTGGGAGACTTATGATAAGTACGGGTATTATCCATTTGATATTATTAAGGTAGAATCTGTTTCGCGTACTCTTGAGTCTACTTTCGATGATTATTGCGCCGCTTTAATGGCAAAGTCGTTGGGTAAGGAAGCTGATTACAAGATGTTTCTTAAACGATCTGAATATTGGAAGAATTTGCTGGACCCTTCAACCCACTTAATGCGCGGAAAGGATTCAAAAGGAAGGTGGAGAACGCCTTTCAAATCATTGCAACTATCGCACGCTACTACTTCTGGCGGTGATTATACAGAAGGGAATGCTTGGCAGTATACTTGGCACGTACAGCACGATGTAAATGGTTTGGTTCAGCTTATTGGTGGAGCAGATGTGTTTGCAGAAAAGTTAGACACACTTTTCTTTCTCAATTCGAAAGAGAAGAATACAGGATTCACTCAAGATGTTACTGGTCTTATAGGTCAGTATGCTCATGGCAACGAGCCTAGCCACCATGTTGTTTATCTATATAATTATGTCGGACAGCCTTGGAAGACTCAGCAGTTGGTGCGTGAAGTATTTGATAGGTTTTATTTGCCGAAGCCCGACGGTTTGTGTGGAAACGATGATTGCGGCCAGATGTCGTCTTGGTATATATTCTCGGCTATGGGCTTTTATCCTGTCAATCCGGTGAGTCAGGAATATGTGTTAGGTGCTCCTCAAATACCTAAAGCTGTTATTCATGTTTCGCCATCGAAGACATTTGTAATTGAAGCTCGTAACTTGGGTAAAGAGAATAAATATGTAGAATCAGTTTTACTGAATGGAGTACCACTTAAGTCGTTTGTTCTTAAACATAGCGATATTTTAAATGGTGGACATCTTATCTTTAACATGACTTCCATTCCTAATAATTCAGAAAAGAAATGAGTATGCGTAGTTTTTTATATTGCTTGTTTACGCTTTTTGCGTTGCTGGTTCAAAGTTGTATTGGAGGGGAGATTAAAATAGTAAATCTCAGAACAGAATATCTTACAGAACCTATAGGCATAGATTCTAAAGCCCCACGCTTTACATGGGAATACGCTGGCGGAAAAGAATGTCAACCTATCACTTCGTATCAGATAAGTATAGGTACGCGGAAAGATGATTTGCGCCCTTATGTTGAAGAATTCAAATTCGAGCCTTGTACGCGTTATTATTGGAAAGTAACCGCTTGGATAGAGAATGATACAAAGAAGATAGAGTCGGATGTGGCTTCGTTCGAAACGGGTATGATGTCTATAAAAAATTGGAAGGGTATATGGATTACAGATTCGTACGATAAGGAGTATGAACCGGCTCCTATGTTCAGAAAAACATTTGTGATAAATAAAAAGGTAAAAGCAGCCAGATTATATATTGCCTCAGGAGGATATCATGAAATATTCTTAAACCAGAGTAGAGTAGGAAATCATTATCTCGATCCTGGATATACGCAGTTCGATAAGCGATGTCTTTATGTGAGTCATGATGTAACATCGTATGTTAAAAAAGGAACAAATGTAGTGTGTATGGTTCTAGGAAATGGATGGTATAACGAACAGTCTGTGGCTGTTTGGGGCTTTCATGATGCTAAGTGGCGTAGTCGTCCTTGTGTGTTGGCCAATTTGATCTTGACTTATGATGATGACGCAACGGATGTAATATCTACCGATCAGTCATGGCTTACTTCTACCGGACCTTACTTATATAATAGCCTGTATAGTGGTGATGTTTACGATGCGCGTATGGAAGAAGATGGATGGAAAAGTGCAAATTTCGATGACGGCCATTGGTCGCATGCACGACAGACTACGGCTCCTACAGATAATATCGTTTCGCAGGCTATGCCTCCTATTCGTATCGTTGATGAAGTCTGCCCACAGAGCGTCAAGAAGATAAATGATAGTATATATGTTTATTCTTTCCCAAAAAATATGTCAGGTTTTTGTAGACTCAAGATAAAAGGTAAGCGAGGTACTAAAATATCGTTAAGCTATGGAGAATTACTTAAGAGTGACGGAAGGTTGGAACAAGGAAATGTGAATGTATATTATCATCCTGTAAAGCCTTATGAAAAGTTTCAAACAGACACTTATATCTTAAAAGGAGAAGGAGTAGAGGTTTTCCAACCTTCGTTTACTTATCATGGTTTCCAGTATGTAGAGGTTGAGGCTTCAGAGAAAGTAGATCTTGATAAAAGTAGTCTTACTGCTTTGTTTTTGCATACCGATTTGCAACCAGTGGGGAAATTTGAATGCTCATCACCTTTATTAAATAAAATATGGGATGCTACTATGCAGACATATCTAAGCAATATACACAGTATTCCTACCGATTGTCCGCAGCGCGAAAAAAATGGTTGGACGGCAGATGCACACATTGCTATTGATTTGGCTCTGCTAGGATTTGACGGTATTACTTTCTATGAGAAATGGATGAACGATGTTTTGGATAATCAACATCCAGATGGTGACTTTTCGGGCATAATCCCGTCAAACGGATGGGGATATGGAAAGTGGTATGGTCCTGTATGGGATGCGGCTCTTTTCGTAATACCAGAAGCTCTATATAAATATTACGGCGATACCAGATGTATCCAAAATCTATATCCTACGATGAAAAGATATCTAGACTATTTAAAGCGTTCAGAAACCGCAGATGGTTGTATCGATTTCGGATTAGGCGATTGGGTATATTGGAAATCTATTACAAACGTAGAGTTCGTTTCTACAGCCTATTATTATAGAGATTATGTGCAGATGACTCAGTTTAGTGATTTGATAGGTCAGGAGTCAAAGACTTTCAGGCTGAAGGCAGATTCGCTAAAAGCGTTACTTAACGAGAAATATTATAATCAGGCTACGGGCTTTTATGCTGAAGGAACTCAGACAGCGCAGGCATTGGCTCTGTATTTTGATTTACCGGATAAAAGTGAGAAACTTCGCGTGGCCGAAAATTTGCATAAGTTGGTAATGTCAAATAATTACTTTCTTGATTGTGGATTAATTGGTACTAAAGTAGTATTGCCTATGTTGGTGAAGTATGGTTATATGTCAGATGCAATGAAAATCCTTATGCAGACTGATGCTCCATCATGGGGATACTGGGTTGAAAAAATGGGTTATACCACTTTGCCAGAAACGTGGACTTTAAGTCCTGAGTTTAAAGACGCTTCGCTAAATCATGTATTTATGGGCGATGTCTCTGCATGGATGATGAAAACTTTAGCAGGTATAAACCCTGATGAGGCTGAACCGGGTTTTGCAGAGTTTGTTCTAACTCCGCACTTTGTGAAAGAGCTAGATTGGGTAAAAGGTAGTTATCATAGTGTAAAAGGTCTTATATCATGCCAGTGGAAGCGCATTGGCGACAGAATTGAATGCGAGGTACAAGTGCCTGTAGGGGTGAAAGCTGTTTTACAGTTAAAGAATGAGCAAAAGCAAGTTTGCCCAGGTAAGCACAGATTTGAGATATCCGATAATGTAACAGAATAATTAATATTATAAATTTTATGAAGATGTTGAAGTGTTTATTGTCATGTTGCTTGTTTGTTACTGTTAGTGCTTCATACGCTACAGTGAAATTGCCAACAGTATTAAGTAATAACATGGTATTGCAGCAAAATGAAAAGGTGTGTCTTTGGGGTAGTGCCAAAGCTAACTCTACTGTAACCATTAAGCCTTCTTGGAGTGGTAAAGCAACTAAGACTCAGGCTGATAAGAATGGGAAATGGGTAGCATACGTAGAAACAGCTAAAGCTGGTGGCCCATATAGCATTACATTTGATGACGGTGAGAAACTGACATTGAACGACATTCTGCTAGGAGATGTATGGATATGTTCCGGACAGTCTAATATGGAAATGCCATTAAAAGGATTTACTGGACAACCAGTCAAAGAATCCCTCAAGTTTATAACCGAGTCGCAAGGATATCCAGAGGTTCGTATGTACACTGGAAAACAAACAGCTTCATTATCTGAAGAATCAGATAATCAAGGTAGCTGGGAACAAGCTTCCATCCAAAATGCACCACAATTCAGTGCCATCGGATATTTCTATGCAAAAGAACTATATGATGTTTTGAAAACGCCTATTGGCATGATTCACGTAAGTTGGGGTGGAGCATCCATTGAAAGTTGGATGAGTGAAGAGACATTGAAAATGTATCCTAATGTTAATCTAAAGGATAGAAGAGTTGATGCTCCTTATCCTCAACAAGTTCCTACTTTACTATACAATGGAATGTTACGTCCAATATCTAATTATACCATAAAAGGATTTATTTGGTATCAAGGAGAATCAAATATAGGTAATTATAAAGAATATGCATCTCTCTTTTCCGATATGGTAAAGGAATGGAGGAATCTGTTTAAAGCTGGAGAAAAGTTGCCTTTTTATTATGTACAAATTGCACCTTTCCAATATGAAAATCCTGAAAACACAGGATGTGCACTCCTTCGTGAGTCTCAATTGAAATGTTTGTCACTTATTCCAAATTCAGGGATGGCTGTTACTATGGATAAAGGTGAATTAACCTGCATCCACCCTTCTGAAAAAGAGATAGTAGGACAAAGATTGGCTTATCAAGCATTGAGAAAAACATACGGATTCAACCAATTACCTTGTGATGGACCAACTTTTAAATCGATGAAACTGCAAGACAAAAAACTGATAGTCACTTTCGATAATGCAGAAATGGGACTTTATCCAATGTATGTAGAATTACCAGGTTTTGAAGTAGCTGGTAACGATGGTAAATTCTATCCAGCCAAAGCTGTGGTTAATCAATTTGGTAATACTATGGAAGTATGGTCAGACCAAGTAGAAGCCCCTGAATACTTGAGATATGCGTTTAAGAATTATATCCAAGGTTCGCTTTATAACGGTAGTGGATTACCTGCAAGTTCTTTTAGAACTGACACGTTTTAAAGGACAGCATACTAATATAGAGATTGTTGGCGCAATAATTGAGAGGTAAAAGAAAATGCCGCACGAAGTCGAGATGATTTCATGCGGCATTATTAATAATTATATCGAGATGTGGTATTAAAGTACGTTACGCAAACGCTGTAAGAACTCGTCGGCATCGGCCATGGTGAGACACAGCGGCGGCAACAGACGGAGTACGTTGGTTCCGCTTGCTCCGGTAAATACTTTCTGTTCGAACAGCAGACGCTGGCGAATCTCCTTGATGGGATAGTCGAATTCCAGACCTATCATAAGTCCGCGACCACGAACTTCCTTTATTCCGTCGACTTTCTTCAACTCTTCGAGCAGATATGCTCCAACTTTTGCTGCGTTTTCTATCAAGTTCTCGTCTTTCATAACATCGAGAACTGCGATAGCTGCCGCACATGCCAAGTGGTTTCCGCCGAATGTAGTACCAAGCTGACCATATACTGGCTTGAACTTCGGACTAATAAGGACTCCTGCCATAGGGAATCCGTTGCCTATGCCCTTGGCCATTGTTATCATATCCGGGCGGATATCGCTATATTGGTGAGCGAAGAACTTACCGCTACGTCCGTAGCCCGACTGAATTTCGTCGAGAATCAATACGGTTCCTGTCTCATCGCAAGCCTGACGCAGTGCTTTCAGGAAATCGGCTGTCGGCAATTTGATGCCACCTACACCCTGAATACCTTCTATGATGACAGCGCACACATCGCCTTTTGCCAATTCAGCCTTCATAGCCTCTACATCGTTCAGAGGCAGATAAGTTACATGTCCGTTAGCGTTGATAGGAGCTATAATCTTTGGGTTGTTTGTTGCCTCTACCGCCAGTGAAGTACGTCCGTGGAACGCCTTCTCGAACGATACGATACGAGTGCGTCCGTTGTGGAATGAAGCCAGCTTCAGTGCATTCTCGTTAGCTTCCGCTCCAGAGTTGATGAGGAAAAGCTGATAATCATCGTAGCCGCACATAGCGCCCAGACGGTCGGCCAAATCCTGCTGCAACTTATTTATCACTGAGTTAGAATAGAAGCCCAATGTAGCTACTTGCTTGCTGATAGCTTCTACATAATGCGGATGCGCATGGCCAATGGAAATAACAGCGTGACCTCCGTAAAGATCGATGTACTCCTGTCCTTTATCATCCCATACGTGGCATCCTTTTCCCTTTACGATGTTCACATCGAATAGGGGGTATACGTCGAATAGTTTCATGATATTGTCGTATTGTTGTTTAGAAAGCACTTGGCTTCAGCTTCAATCCTACGGTTTCTTCCAGATTGAACATCAGGTTCATGTTGTGAACAGCCTGTCCGCTTGCGCCTTTCAGCAGGTTGTCTATGCATGAAACGATGAGCAGTTTATCGCCGTGCTTCTCCAAGTGTATCAAGCACTTGTTGGTATTTACTACTTGTTTCAGGTCGATGTTCTTTTCAACTATATGCGTGAACGAGTCTTCTGCATAATAGTCTTCGTACATCTTCACAATTTCTTCCAGCTCTATCTTTGTCTTTACCACGATGGTGGCGAAGATACCTCTCGCGAAGTCGCCTCTATATGGTATGAAGTCGATTTCAGAGTCGAAGCTGTTCTGCAGTTGCTTAAGTGACTGTTTGATTTCGGGTACGTGCTGATGAGAGAACGGCTTATAGATGCTCATGTTATTGTTACGCCAGCTAAAGTGGCTTGTAGCACCCGGTTTCACTCCGGCTCCTGTGCTTCCGGTAATGGCGTTAACCATTACGTCGCCGTTAAGCATGAGATGCTTTGCCAGCGGCAGCAATCCCAACTGAATGCAAGTAGCGAAACATCCTGGGTTAGCTACATGCTTGCTCTTGCAGATAGCGCGGCGGTTAAGCTCCGGCAGTCCGTATATAAAGTCGTGGTCATCGCTCTTTATGCGATAGTCCATCGAGAGGTCGATAATCTTCAAGTCTTCGGGAACCACATGGCTTTCCATGAACTTCTTTGTGTCGCCATGAGCCGTGCAGAAAAACAGCACGTCTATGCTGTCCAGTGGAAGATCATCAGTGAAAATCAAATCCGTTTCACCGTAAAGACCTTCGTGAACGTCGGTAATCTTGTTGCCGGCGTTACTAGAACTATTTATGAAAACTATTTCTACATCGGGGTGATTAAGAAGCAGGCGAATAAGTTCGCCTGCCGTATATCCCGCTCCTCCTATAATTCCTACTTTAATCATATCAGATGTCTGCTTCGTCTTTATGGTTAGCATAGTAAGCTCTCAGCGGAGTAGAAAGCACTTTGATGAATCCCTTAGCGTCTTCGGCAGTCCATCCCTTCTGCATTTCTCCGTATTCGCCGAACTTGTTCTTAACCAAGTCGTCTTTTGAGTCAACACCTACTGTAGAGAAGCAATACGGACGAAGTTCGAGGATCGCTGTACCGTTAACGTTACGCTGTGACTCGGTAAGCATAGCTTCGATGTCGCGCATTACCGGTTCCAGATACTGACTCTCGTGCAAGAACATTCCGTACCAGTTGGCAACTTGGTCTTTCCAGTACTGCTGCCATTTGCTCAATGTATATTTTTCGAGGAACTTATGCGCTCCGATAATCAGCATAGGGGCAGCGGCTTCAAATCCTACACGGCCCTTGATACCGATGATAGTGTCGCCTACGTGCATGTCGCGGCCAATTCCGTAAGGAGCGCCAATTTCTTCCACCTTCTGAATAGCCTTAATCTTATCGTCGAAGTGCTCTCCGTTTACACCTACCAATTCACCTTTCTCAAATTCCAGACGCAACAATTCAGAACCTGTCTTTTCTACCTGTTTCAGGTAAGCCGATTCTGGCAATCCCTGTGTAGAATCCAATATTTCTCCACCGCAGATAGAAGTACCCCAAATACCTACGTTGTATGAGTATTTCAGTTTGGTAAAGTCAGCTTCGAATCCGTGTTCGTTCAGGTAATTAATCTCGTATTCGCGGCTCAAAGCCATGTCGCGTGTCAGAGTGATGATTTCCACACCCGGAGCCATCACCAAGAAAGTCATGTCGAAACGCACCTGATCGTTTCCGGCACCTGTAGAACCGTGAGCAATAGCGTGCGCTCCTATCTCGTTAGCATATCGTGCAATGGCCAAAGCCTGGAAGATACGTTCCGAACTTACCGATATAGGGTAAGTTCCGTTTCGCAGTACGTTACCGAATACCATGTATTTCAAGCTCTTTTCATAATATTCTTTAGTCACGTCGAGGGTAACATACTTGGTAGCGCCCAATTTATATGCATTCTCTTCGTTCTTTTTCAGTTGTTCAGGACTGAAACCGCCTGTATTGGCACATGCGGCATATACTTCATATCCTTTTTCTTTAGCCAGATACATCACCGTGAATGAGGTGTCCAATCCGCCGCTGAAAGCAACGACTACTTTTTTCTTTTCTTCCATTGTATTATATTGTTTATTGAAGCGTCTATCTTCTGTTTTTAAAAGTTGTTTATTTTATCGTCTGTATGCAGTGCCGGGTCATAAAGCATGGCTGTGCATATACAGAACTTACGTTTTTTTGCCATCAATATCTCGTGGTTGATACAGCCTTCGCATCCCTTCCAGAACGATTCATCGTCGGTCAGCTCATTGAATGTTACTGGCACATATCCCAGCTCGGTATTCATTTTCATTACAGCGGCACCCGAAGTCAAGCTGAAAATCTTAGCTTTAGGCCATCGCAAGCGTGCCAAAGTGAACGAAGCATGTTTTATGCGTTTGGCCAGTCCGCATCCGCGGTATTTAGGATGTACAATTAATCCCGAAGTGGCCACGTACTGCTTGTTGCCCCACGATTCGATGTAAGTAAATCCGGCGAAGTCGTCACCGCACAATGCGATAATCGCCTTACCTTCTTTCATCTTGGTGGCTACATACTCATGAGTTCGCTCGGCAATACCAGTGCCGCGCACTTTTGCTGCCTCTCGGATAGTATCAAGTATTGTGTCAACGTAAGCCTCGTGCGAGGCGTCGGCTACCATAACATCTATTTGTTTAGTAGATTCCATTTTTTCTTATGTAGTTCTTTTATTGGTTTCTGTTTTAAATGCGATTAATGTCGGGGATGATATGAGCAAGAGCTTGTTTTACGTCGGTACGGCTGCATCCTTCGCTTACCACCATCATGATGGTGTCGTCGCCGGCTATGGTGCCTATGATTTCATGCAGGCTGGCGTTGTCAATGTCGTATGCCAGACTGCTTGCGTATCCCGGACGTGTCTTGATAACGGCTATGTTGGCCGAAAATTCTATGGATTTAAATCCTGTGTTTCGCAGCAAGTCAGAGGCTGTATGCGGTTCGGTCATTCGCTTGTACATGGTATTGTTGGGCAATACATATACATAGTTTCCGTTCATACTAGCTGCCTTGGCAACTTTCAGTTGCTTTAGGTCGCGCGATAGTGTAGCTTGTGTTAATTTGAATCCTTCGGCGGTCAATTCTTTAAGTAATTCTTCTTGGCTGCCTACCTCTTTGCTTGAAATTATCATTTTGATAGAATCAAGTCTGCTGTTTTTACTTTTCATCTCGTATAATTATTCTGTTTTCGGTCGCAAATTTACCGATTTGTTTGAGATAATATGCATGATTTGCAGTAAAAATCCAGCTTTATTCTTAATAAATGTGAAAATGATGCATAAATAATCCGACTTATTGCATAAGTGTTACATATGTTTAGAATATGATGTTCTTTGGAATGGTGTGTGGGGTGTTGAGGTATGGGCTGTGAGAAGTGCTTTTCGAGTTAAGTTGGGGTAAAAAATAAAGGGATAAATACAGATTTTTGTACTTATCCCTTTAGTGAGGTTAGAAGTATATAAATTACTTCTTGATACGGTTATAGCGGCTCATGAACTTATCTACGCGTCCGGCTGTATCTACCAATTTAGATTTACCAGTGTAGAACGGGTGAGAGCTTGAAGAGATTTCAAGTTTCACACAAGGATATGTTTCGCCTTCGAATTCTACTGTGTCCTTAGTTGCACAAGTTGAACGAGACAAGAACATGTCGCCGTTTGACATGTCTTTAAATACTACCGGGCGGTAGTTTTCAGGATGAATACCTTTTTTCATTTTTAGTATATACTTTATTGTTATTATTAGCTGTTTTGGTTGGTAACACCTATAATAAGCGTGTAATGGTCTGTTTCGGGTTGCAAAGATACTGCATTATTTTTAATTGAAAAAACATTTGGCTAAAATATCTTTGTTTTTTGTTGAATGACAAAAGAAACGCCTCTTGAGAAATTCCGTTTATGGCGGAATCTTCTCAAGAGGCGTTATGCTTTTTCGGATAAGACCGATTTTATATTATCTTGCTACAAAAAGCGGAGAGCCTTCGAGCGCAGCCTTTGCTGTAGACATACCCATCACATCAGGAGTTACTGTCTTGCTGCTACCGTCTTTCTGCTTGAAAGTGATGGTACCGTCTTCGTTCATAGTGATAAGTTCGAATGACTGTCCTTCTGTTTCAGCGTTCCAAGTGCGGTTCTCCTTATTATATACCAAGTTTAGAGGCTTGTCTTCTTCGCCCTGCTTTATAATAGTATAACCATCTTCATTTGTGCGGAGGGTGTAGTCTCCGTTTTCTCCGTGGATAATCTTTTCAGTGCCAATCTGAGCTACAGGATTAGAACCCGACCAGAATTCGATACTGTTCAATACTAATATATCGGCCAGATAAGCCACACCGTATACAGGGATAATATTAAATGCTAAGAACACAATTTCGTTTACAAACTTGGTTCCTACACCCTGGTTCCAGTCTTTTAAGCCGTTCCATAATCCGAAAGAACCGATGCATGAAGAGAAGAGCAAGCTACCGCTCAAGATGGCACATATTGCCGTGGTCTTAAATTTTTTCATGGTGCTAGTTTATTTATTGTTATACATCTTTTTTGCATTATTATTCTGTGGTAGAACAATATGTAACAAAGATAGAACTTATTTGCAATCAATGAACTAAAAGGGGCTAAAAAAAACGTATATTTGTGCGCTTTTGCATGGAAATATATTATAAAACATAAATTTAAGATGAAAGAACAAAACATTAAAAGGCTGAACGACTCTTTCGCTATGCGTTGGGGGGCGTTAGTCATTGTTGCCTTCACGATGATGGCGTCTTATTACGTTAACGATGTGACCGCTCCGTTGAAAACTATGCTGCAGACCGATTTGGGTTGGACCAGCAGCGACTTTGGGGTGTTTACCGGAGCGTATAGTTTCCTGAATGTATTTTTATTGATGCTGATTTGGGGCGGATTGATTTTGGACCGTTTCGGAATCCGCTTTACCGGAAAGCTGGCAACTATATTGATGGTGGTAGGTACGGGAATTGAATACTATGCCATGACCTATATGTCGGGTAGTGCCGACTTGGGTACTATCTTAGGATATCGCTCGGATGTGTTTATCGCTTCGGCAGGTTATTCTATTTTCGGAGTAGGAGCCGAGGTGGCAGGTATCACAGCCACTAAGATGGTAGCCAAATGGTTTAGAGGTAAGGAACTTGCTACAGCGATGGGTGTTCAGGTAGCTTTGGCGCGTGTAGGTTCGCAAGGCGCATACGCTTTGTCTATTCCTTTGGCTAAGGCATACGGCATCACATCGCCTGTGTTTGTAGGATTGATTTGTTTGTTTGGCGGACTTATCGCTTTCTTCTCGTTCTCTATCCTCGATAAGAAGTTCGACCGTCAGATAGAAGATGAGCTTAAGGCCGAAGGTGCTTCTGATGAAGAGAAGTTCTCTTTTAAAGATGTGAAGCTCATTCTTTGTAACCCTGGATTCTGGTTGATAGCATTGTTGTGCGTACTCTTCTATTCGTGCGTGTTCCCATTCCAGAAATACGCTTCAGAGTTGATGATAAGCAAATACGGTATCAGTGAAGACTTGGCTGGACTCATTGCCGGTTTGCCTGCTATGGGAGCCTTGTTCTTGACTCCTGTATTCGGTGGCTTGATTGACCGTATCGGTAAGTCGGCTTCTATCATGATGTTCGGTTCTGCCATGCTGATTGGTGTTCACGCAATTTATTCACTTCCGTTTGTTACCAGTGGAGTAGTTGCCATCGCGTTGATGATTGTATTGGGTATTGCCTTCTCATTGGTTCCGTCTGCCATGTGGCCGGCTGTGGCAAAGATATTCCCTGCCAAGCAGCTTGGTACAGCATACGCACTGATTTTCTTCATTCAGAATATCGGTTTGTGGGGAGTTCCTACACTGATAGGTGTAGTTCTCGACAAGTTCTGTGTTACAGGTGTTGAAAACGGCACCGTGCTTTACGATTACACCTTGCCGATGTGCATCTTCACCGGCTTTGCTATTTTGTCTTTGACGGTGGCGTTTGCTTTGAAGGTGGCCGACCGCAAATTCGGTTATCATTTGGAAGAAGCTAACATAAAGAAATAAATAGAAGCTAGTAATAAGGTAATTAACGCTCCGCATGAAGTCGACTGATTTTATGCGGAGTGTTTTTTGTATGCGTTATAGTAAAAACAGCGTACATTAAAATTGGCGAAAAAATCCGTTAATCCACAAAAATCCATTCGCATATTGCAGACCTGCGATTCGCATATTGCAGCCTTACCATTCGCATATTGCAGGGCAACTATTCGCATTCTTTTTCCTTCTCTTTTCAAACTGGTAAAAACGGCCTCAGGAGGTGCTCTGAGCGGGGTGTGTTTTACCAGATTTATACCTTAATCTTGCTGATAGGTAATAGCCCATTTGTCTTCTGTGGTAAAAGTATATGACAGTAGTAAATGCGTGCTACAATTTACATGTTGTGGAGCTATTTTGAGTACGATTAAAATAATGGCTAAATTTATAGAATGTTATAAGTATGATTATAATTCATGGCCATTTTGTGTAAAACTTAAATCATGATTAAAATAAATGCTAAAAATCATGATTGTTTTAAGTATGATTAAAATAATCGCTATATTTGTGTGAAACTTAAATCATGATTAAAATAATTCCCTATGCAAAAGATACCCAAAAATATTCAGACACGTACTGTTTATATAGAGCGAATACGTCCGTTTATGCGTACTCCTATAGTTAAGGTGCTTACCGGTCATCGCCGTGTGGGTAAGAGCTACATTCTTTTTCAATTGATGGAGGATATCAAGAAAGAAGAACCAAATGCAAATCTTATATATATCAATAAAGAAGATATCGCCTTTGCGGATATGTTGACTGGACGTGATTTATACGATTATATTTCCAGTCATCTTATGACAGACTGCCGGAATTACATTTTTGTTGATGAAATACAGGAAATACAAGATTTTCGTATGGCAATCCGTTCGCTTGCCCTTGATGAAGCGAACGACATTTATATAACAGGAAGTAACTCGCAGATGTTTTCTAGTGATTTGGCTAACGAATTAGGCGGGCGCTATGTTGAGTTTCGTATTTATAGTCTTTCGTATGTAGAATTCCTGCAATTTCATGACTTGCCTGACGATGATGAGTCGCTGGAGAAGTATTTCCATTTTGGAGGATTGCCGTATTTGATTCATCTTCCGTTGGAGGATAGGGTTGTAATGGAATACATAAACAGTGTGTATAATACAATCATACTGCGTGATGTAATAGAGCGACGCAAGATTCGTAATACCACATTTCTGGAACAGCTGGTGCGCTTCTTAGCGGATAATGTTGGTAGTCTGTTTTCTATGAAGAGCATAAGTGATTTTTTGAAGAGTCAGCAAGTGAAGATATCATCTAACCAAGTGGCGGACTATGCAGATGCGTTAGCCGATGCTTTGGTTGTGCACCGTGTTGGGCGGTATGATATTGTAGGAAAACGTATCTTTGAACGAGGTGAAAAATATTATTTCGAAAATCTTGGAATTCGTAATGCTATTGTTGGATACAAGCCTCAGGATAGGGCCAAACGATTGGAAAATGCAGTTTGCAATCATTTGTTATATTGTGGGTACGATGTAAAAGTGGGGGCTTTTTCAACAGAAGAAATTGATTTTGTATGTACAAGATCTGGTGAGACTCTTTATGTGCAAGTTACTCAGGAATTGTCGCGTCAGGAAACGATTGAGCGTGAGTTCGGTAATCTGATGAAGATAAAAGACAACTATCCAAAGTTAGTTGTCTCCGGTGAACGGTCGTTTGAGAATAGTTACGAAGGTATTCATCATGTTTATATTCGTGATTTTCTTCGTTCTGATTTACATTTTGGAGTATAATAATCCTCTATGCAAAAAACCTCAGTAGCTCGTCAAATTCAAATCTGACGAGCTACTGAGGTTTTATAAGTTCACTAAAGATTAGTCTTTATCAATTTTCACGATACCGCCGGTTTCGGGGTTGAATATCACGCGAGTATTCAATTTTTTGTTGAATAAGTCGGTAGTCAGCACCTCAGTGCTTCCAAACTGTGTGATAGGCATATCGCCGTTGAAATAGTTCTTTCCCTTAAAGCTTACTGTTACCTTTCCTTTGCCCGGAATGTTATAGATAGCTCCTTCGGGACGTTTCTTTTTTTTCGCGTTGTCATCTGCTGGAGCGATGGGAGCCGTACTGTTTACACTTATATATATAGGCTCGCCCGACAGGTTGTTGGCATCTACTATACCCAGGAGTGACGAGAAACGTAAAGCTACGGCGTTTTTCATGTCTTCGGTTGGAGCGATGCGTACGGTGAACAGCTTATCTTCGGTAATAGTGCTGCCCGAGAACATTTCCGTTAAAGCCTTTTCCTGCTTATCGAGGTTGTCGATGATCAGCTTGAGCGAAGCTCCGTCTTTCGGCATCGTATCAGCCTGACCACGCAAGATGAGGTTTTTGCTGTCGCGTATATTATATATCTCTTTAGCGGTTAGCTCAGCCATCTTAGCCGTAGAACCGGCCATCAGGATATCTTCGGTCATGTACTTACGTGCATTTTCTGCTGGAGCCGATTTCTCTAATTTATAGCTAGGGCGTTCGATGTAGTTGTCGTTATTGTCAATGTTTATCGACTTGATTACCCCTTCGTCTGTCAGTGTTACATTCGACATCTGACTTTTGTCCTTCAACTTAACGATATATGCCTTACTCTTGTCGGGTACACCGATAGAGCGCACGTCTATTTGCTTGATTTTCCAATGCGTTTCCGGCGAAGGGTTAACATTGTTCATCTTCAGATATCGGTTAGCATACTGGCATAATTCGCCCGGAGTATATGTAACCTGCGTAGCTATGACATTTACCTCAAGCATTGTTTTAGGCAAGAGATAAACCACTCCTTCGGTTGTTTCGGGAGTGTAATAATCGATGTCCTGCGCAGCAGCTTTGAAAGAGAAAGCCGCCAATGCGCCCATTGCGAAAAATAAAGTTCTCTTCATATCGAATCGGATTATTTGATTACGCTTAATGTATTCCATGCTTCGGGCAGTGCGGCTATGATATCCGAAGCCGTCATGCTGATTTCTCCCATTCTGCGGCATGCTATGTCGCCTGCCAGTCCGTGTACGTATGTTCCCAGTCGGCAAGCGCTTTCTGAGTCGTATCCTTGCGCCAGCAAAGCCAACAAGATACCCGTAAGTACATCGCCGCTACCTCCGGTTGCCATGCCCGGATTTCCGGTAGGGTTGAAGTAGAAGTTGCCTTCGGGAGTAATGACGGCTGTGTGCGCTCCTTTCAGAATGATATAGCTCTTCAGGTAGCTGGCCAAGTCTTTTGCTCTGCCCAGACGTTCGAAACTATTGTTGCATTTGCCTACTATACGTTCCAGCTCTCCTATATGCGGTGTAAGGATACTGCCCTTAGGAATGTAGTTCAGATAGTTGCGGTGAGTACTGAATATGTTTAGCGCATCGGCATCGAGTACCAACGGAATGAAGCAGTCTTTTATCTGCTCGTAAGTAGCGAGTGCCGAATCTTCTTCCTGCCCCATACCCGGGCCTATGGCTACAGCCTGATAATTGTCGAGGTCGGCAGGCGCACCGTAATAGTGTTCGCACAAGTCATCTTCTACCATTGCTTCTGGAACTGCGGTCTGCAGAATAGCGTGGTTGGCCGATGGCGTATGTACGGTAAGCAGTCCGATGCCTGAGCGCAAGCAAGCCCGTGCGGCCAATATAGCAGCACCCGCCATGCCTTGTGAGCCGGCAATGAGCAGTCCGTGTCCGAACTGGTTCTTATAAGCGAAGCGTTTGCGAGGCTTGATAAATGCAGCTACGTCTTTAGCTTCTGTAATATAATAAGGAGTTGAAGCATTCTCTATATAAGTCTTGCTAATGCCGATGTCGAGTGTCTTCCATTCTCCGGTAAAATCTTCATTCTCCGGCATCAAGAAAGCCAGTTTAGGCAACTGGATGCTCAGTGTAAGGTCGGCGTGGATGATGTTCTGACGTATGTTGTTAGAGTTGTCCTCGCCCATCATGCCCGATGGCAAGTCGATAGAAACCACTGTTCCCTGCGAAGCGTTTATGTAATTCACTACGGCTGCGAATCCTCCGCTGAGAGGCTTGTTAAGTCCGGAGCCGAACAGTCCGTCGATTATAATGTCCGAGCTTTCTAGCTGAGGCGGTTCAAAACTGTCTTTTATTTCATGATAATCATCGAATCCGCATTGCTGCAGACGACCGATGTTGGTAACGCATTCTTCAGACGGAGTGCCTTGTATGTTGAAGAAGTAAACCTTCACTTTATACCCTTTCAGGTAAAGCATTCTTGATACCGCTATGGCATCGCCTCCGTTGTTTCCCGCTCCGGCAAAAGTTACGATGCGGTGAGAGCTGTTCCATCGTTTGCAAATCTCATCGGTGATAGCCGATGCCGCTTTTTCCATCAAGTTGATGGATAATATGTTTTCGTTGCTAATAGTATAAGCGTCTGCCTCTTTTTGCTGTGCGCAAGATAATATTTTCATCATATTCTTTTTGTAACAAATTTGACCGTAAAAATACTAAAGTTTGGTGGATAATTCGTAATTTTGCTCCAATTTTATAAAGTTGTATCATTATGGAAACTATTCGGATAAAGGATAAGCAATTCAAGACTTTCATTACAGAAGAACAGATTCTGAAAGAAGTGGCCCGTGTGGGTGAGGAGATAAACCGTGATTTGGCAGACGCAAACCCTCTTTTTGTCAGTGTGTTGAATGGGTCATTCATGTTTACAGCCGACCTTATGAAGCATGTAAGCGTACCTTGTGAAATCTCTTTTGTAAAACTGGCTTCATATGCAGGAACGTCGTCTACGGGAAAAGTGAAAGAATTGGTTGGTCTCAATGATGATATAACAGGACGTACTATCGTAATCGTAGAAGATATCATTGATACCGGTCTTACTATGGAACGTCTTATCGAAACGCTGAAAGCCCGCAATCCGAAAGAAATCCGTATAGCTACATTGCTGGTTAAGCCAGATAAGCTGAAGGTAGACCTCGATATAAACTATATAGCCATGAGCATTCCTAATGACTTTATAGTAGGCTACGGACTGGACTACGACGGACTTGGCCGAAACTATCGCGATATCTATACTGTGATAGAATAAAACGAAGACTTAACGGTGAAATAATTCATTTAAATATATTTAGAGAAGACTATGTTGAATATTGTAATTTTCGGTGCACCGGGTTCAGGTAAAGGAACTCAGAGTGCTCGTATCGTAGAAAAATATGGTTTAAACCATATCTCAACTGGTGATGTATTGCGTGCTGAAATCAAGAACGGTACTGAACTTGGTAAGACTGCTAAAGGATACATCGATAACGGTCAGCTTATTCCTGACGCTTTGATGATTGACATCTTGGCAAGCGTTTTTGATAGCTTCAAAGATAGCAAAGGCGTTATCTTCGACGGTTTCCCACGTACTATCGCTCAGGCTGAGGCTCTGAAGAAGATGTTGCAGGAACGCGGACAGGAAGTATCTGTAATGCTTGACTTGGAAGTTCCAGAAGATGAATTGATGACTCGCCTTATCAAGCGTGGACAGGAATCTGGTCGTGCTGACGATAACGAAGAAACAATCAAAAAACGTCTTGTAGTATATCACTCACAGACTGCTCCGTTGATTGACTGGTATAAGAACGATGGTAAGTACAGCCACATCAATGGCTTGGGTACAATGGACGGCATCTTCGCTGACATCTGTGCTGCTATCGAAAAATTGTAATTTTTGAAATAATAAAGGCAGAGGCGTAAAGGCTGCCTATGGTGGTCTGGAAGGCTTCTGCCTTTCTTAATGATTTTTTCGGGTATTATAATTTAACCCCTTAATACAAAGAATTTAAAATGGCTGAATCTAATTTTGTTGATTACGTAAAAATCTATTGCCGCTCCGGTAAGGGAGGACGAGGTTCGATGCACATGCGTCGTGAGAAATATATGCCCAACGGAGGACCCGACGGTGGCGACGGTGGTAGAGGAGGTCATATAATATTGCGTGGAAACCGCAATTATTGGACTCTGCTGCACCTTAAGTACGAGCGTCACGTTTTTGCTGAGCATGGAGGCAACGGCTCTAAGAACAAGAGCTTCGGAAAAGATGGTAAGGACAGAGTGATTGATGTGCCGTGTGGTACGGTAGCATACAATGCCGAAACCGGTGAGTATGTGTGCGATATTACCGAAGACGGACAGGAGGTTGTTTTGCTGAAAGGCGGACGCGGCGGATTAGGAAATTGGCATTTCCGTACCGCTACACGTCAGGCTCCGCGATTTGCGCAGCCGGGAGAGCCTATGCAGGAAATGACCGTGATATTGGAATTGAAATTACTGGCTGATGTAGGTCTGGTGGGATTCCCGAATGCCGGAAAGTCGACTTTGCTTTCTTCTGTATCGGCTGCACGCCCCAAGATTGCCAATTATCCATTTACTACCCTCGAACCGAATCTGGGTATCGTTTCATATCGCGATGGCAAATCGTTTGTTATGGCAGATATCCCGGGTATCATAGAAGGTGCTAGCGAAGGTAAGGGACTTGGACTGCGTTTCTTGCGTCACATAGAGCGCAACTCACTGTTGCTATTCATGGTGCCTGGCGACGCTGATGATATACGGCATGAATACGAAGTACTTCTTAACGAGTTGGCGCAGTTTAATCCGGAAATGCTGGATAAACAGCGAGTGCTGGCCGTTACCAAGAGCGACATGCTGGATGAAGAGCTGATACAGATGCTTGAACCTACATTGCCCGAAAATATACCGCATATATTCATCTCGTCTGTAGCCAATACCGGCATACAGCAACTTAAGGATATACTGTGGACTGAATTGAACAAAGACAGTAATCGTTTGGAAGGATTGCGTCATGAATCGATTGTTCATCGTCCTAAAGACCTGAAGAAACTTCAGGCCGAACTGGAAGACATGGGCGAAGACGAAGATTTCGACTATGAATACGATGACGAGGCAGAGGATGAAGACTTTGACTACGAATACGAAGAGGTAGATTGGGACGACGAGGAAGAAACTAAGGAATGATGACTCGGATAACTAATAATAAAAGAATGTTGGAATACAGCCTCATGAAGTTGTATCCCGACATTTTTTGTTTCTCTACTACCCGTCACGGAGGATATAGTAACGGAACCTATGCGTCGTTTAACTGCAATGACTACTGCGGAGACACTCCGGAGAATGTCGATAAAAACCGCGCCTTGCTCCGTAGCTTGATGCCTCAGATGCCGAATAATTTGATAATTCCGCACCAAACTCATAATACGGTAGTGCGCAAAATAGACGATACGTTTCTGACTAAAGGCATTACTGAGCGGAAAGAAGCACTTGAAGGAGTGGACGCATTGATAACCGACCGCAAAGGCGAGTGCTTATGCATCTCGACAGCCGACTGTGTACCCGTGTTGTGTTACGACAGAAAGCGTAAGGCGATAGCTGCCATTCACGCCGGATGGAAAGGAACTGTGGCACGTATCGTGAGCAAAACTCTCGAAGCGATGGCTGCAGAATACGGTACGCAGGGAGAAGACATTACGGCATGTATTGGACCGAGCATATCGCTTAGCGCATTCGAAGTAGGCGATGAGGTATACGACAAGTTTCGTGACGAAGGATTTGATATGGAGCAGATAGCCGTGCGCCAATACAAATGGCACATCGACCTTTGGAAAGCCAACCGGATGCAGCTTGAGGGCTTTGGCGTGAAACCAGAGAATATACAGACAGCAGGCATCTGCACGTGGACCGACAATCAGGACTTCTTCTCCGCACGCAGACAAGGCATCGCTTCGGGACGTATCCTGTCGGGAATCATGCTACTCGGTTAACTTAAAAAGAAAGAAAAATGAGAGAATTAACAGTAGAAGTATCAGAAGAACTACACGCTGCGTGCCCACAGTTTCGTGGAGCTGCGGTATTTGCCGATGTAGTAAATACACAATACGATGAGGCACTCTGGAAACGAATAGAAGAGTATATTGAACTATATCGTTCTAAATATACTACCGATTCTATAAAAGAGATGCCGGCTATACAAGCCACACGTCAGGCTTATAAGAAATGCGGAAAAGACCCAAGTAGATATCGTCCTTCGGGCGAGGCGCTGTGCAGACGTATATTGAAAGGCATGTCTCTTTATCAGATAGATACATTGGTAGATCTTATAAACTTGGCATCTATCAATAGCGGTTACTCTATCGGAGGTTTCGACCTTGATAAAATAGAAGGCGACCGTTTGGTTTTAGGCATAGGAAAAGCTGGTGAACCATACGAAGGTATAGGACGTGGCGAGCTAAATATAGAAGGAATGCCTGTGTATCGTGATGTCGTAGGAGGCGTTGGAACTCCAACAAGCGATAACGAACGTACTAAGCTGGGGTTAGAGACTACTCATCTGCTGGCTATCATGAATGGCTATAGCGGAAGCGAGGGACTGAAAGACGGCGTAGAGTATATGGTAGAGTTGTTGAAAGAATTCGCTCAGGCAACAAATATTAGAATCGTTTATTTTGAATAATATGTATCGGAAACTATTATTAATAATAGGAGTGTTGCTTTATGGAGCTATGGCGATACACGCTGTAGAACCCGACAAGGCAGTTATATTTTCGCATATGGAGCGTAACCATATCCGTGTGAGAACTCCAGAACTTTTTGCCGGTGGAAGTAAGTTCGAGATACATCTGGAAGAACTATCAGATTCTTCTTTTGTTTTTCCTCTTCAGGGAGGGAAGGTGATTTCGGCATACGGTCCAAGAGGCGGACATTCGGGTGATGATATCAAGACAAAAGCGAACGATACCATACGATGCGTGATGGACGGCATTGTACGAATGGCCAAGCACTATGGCGGTTACGGTAAGGTGGTAGTGGTGCGTCATTTCAACGGATTGGAGACCGTGTACAGTCATAACTCCACTAATATGGTAGAAGCTGGAGATACTGTCCGTGCCGGACAAGCTGTTGGGCTTACTGGACGTACCGGACGAGCTACAACAGAGCACTTGCATTTTGAAGTCCGCATAGACGGACAGCACGTAAATCCGCGACTCCTTTTCGATATGAAGACGCGGAAACCTTTGAAGCGCACGTTAGTGTGTACTAAGAACGGAAGTCATGTAAAACTGACTCCGAAACAAACAACCACAAAATGATTAAATCTATGGATATAGAAAAGATTTTAACCGAAGGAATTGTATTTAAAGGCAGTAAGCTAAACGGAAAAAAGAAAGAAGAAAAGGTAAAGACCAAGGCCAAGAAGAAAACTTATATTACTGGTCTGCATGGCTCAGGTTCGGCAAAAATGAAAGAAGAATACCGTCGCCGTCGTGCCAATAGACACAAAAACGGATAATTTATTTCGGTGAGAGGCACTTCTTTCTGAAAATAAGATTTAAAAATCCGGTTGATATTACAGCCGTTAAGTTTGATGGTATGCTTACTATTAATGGTAGCACACAGCCAGATATTTACGAGATAAATTTTATCAAATGATTCTTGTAAATTAAGTTGATTTTAGAATAAATTTGTACCCGTCGCAGCAAACCAAGATGTATCGCATCTGTCTGTTGCGGCGGGTTTTGCTTATTATCAAGTAAACTAAGGTATCATGATTAAACGTAAATTATTTAGTAGGATGGCGATGGTGGTATGTATGTGTCTTGGCATTTCGTCTTGCACCCATCGCAACAGAGAGATTGAAGAGATTGCCCAGCGTGAATTGGGCTATTACAAAGACTTCTATGTGATAGCGTTGCAAACAGGAAGGGTGAAGTTGCCGAAAGGTGGACAGAATCCTCACGTTACGCATCCGGGAATGGGAGGCGTTGAGACACCTATCAATCAGGTGTGGCTAGTAAACGGTGGCAGATTTGGCGAAGTGTACGAGTGCCGTGGCTGCGATTCGTGTATGACTTGTTATCAGAAAGCGGGACTTATTGATTACAGGGTTGAGGCTACCGAGCAAGATTCGGTCATTGCTTTGGTGCGACTCACTGATAAGGGTTCCCGATATCTGATAGAGAATTATTTGGATGATTATTATCCTATCCTTGATGCCTGGCGCAGACGGATGAGTTTGGAGATGGTGCTTGTAGCTAAAGAAATGTTCGATATCGATGTGCAGTCTACCGATACTACCGATATCTACCGTTGCACCGCCCAACGCTACTTAGCACTTACTCCTTTTATAGAAGCTATCGGCGGAACCGCCAAAGATAAGACTAAAGACTATACTTATACATTCCGTTTGGACTGCAGAGATCCTAAGCTTCCTTTGCTGACAGATAAGGAAATGCTTGAGCCGTAGTTTATTTAAAACGTTTTATTCGGTAGGCAATATATGAAAAATCTGAGTTTATAGCGTTTTTATGTACAAAAACGTATGGTTTATGATTGTACAAATAAATTAAATCATTACATTTGCTCTCATTAAACAAACTAAATGATTTAATTAACTAAAAAAGAAGAACATTATGAAAAAGATTTTAATGCTCGTTGTTGTCATCATGGCAGCTTTGTCTGTTAGTGCTCAAGACATCCGTTTGGGTGGTGGTATCAGTCTTTGGAGAAATGACGATGCCGACTTGACTTCGTTCTCTATTACTCCGGAAATTGGTGTAGAACTGAACTCTAAATGGGAAATTGGTGGAGAATTGGGCTTTGCGCACGCAAAGGTTGAAAAAGAACATTATACAGTAAAGACTACAGGTTTTGCTATCGCTCCATTCGCTCGTTATTCATTTTATGAAAATAAGATTGTTCGCTTGTTCGTTGATATGGGAATGGGATTCTCTACAGTGAAAGTAAAAGACGGCGATTCTACCAACGGATTCGAAATCGGTTTGAAGCCGGGTATCGAAATTAAGTTAAACAATAAATTCAGCTTGGTTTCTAAGCTTGGATTTGCCGGATACCGCGATGATTATTACAAAGGCGAAAATGGTTTCGGCGTAACATTCGATTCTGCAGATATTTCATTGGGTGTTTTATATACATTCTAATAGAACCTTGTATAACATACATAAAAAAAGAGAAGGCCAAATCGGTCTTCTCTTTTTTTATGATGATTAATAGAATATTAATGGTGGAACAAGCGGATGCCTGTAAATGCCATAGCGATGCCGTACTTGTCGCAAGTTTCGATAACATGGTCGTCACGTACCGAACCTCCTGCCTGTGCAATATATTCTACACCGCTCTTGTGAGCACGTTCAATATTGTCGCCAAACGGGAAGAAAGCGTCCGAGCCTAATGATACACCTTTCAGTGTCTTCAGCCATTCGCGTTTTTCTTCGCGAGTCAATACTTCAGGTTTTTCTGTGAAGAACTGCTGCCATACGCCATCTGCCAATACATCTTCGTAATCATCGCTGATGTAAATGTCGATAGTGTTGTCGCGGTCGGCACGGCGAATCTTTTCTACCCAAGGCAAGTTCAATACCTTCGGGTGTTGACGCAGATACCAAATATCTGCCTTATTACCAGCCAAGCGAGTACAGTGGATGCGGCTTTGCTGTCCTGCCCCGATACCGATAGCCTGACCGTCTTTAACGTAGCATACAGAGTTAGACTGTGTGTACTTCAATGTGATGAGAGCAATCATCAAGTCGTGACGAGCAGATTCTGGGAAGTTCTTGTTGGCGGTAGGTATGTTTTCAAACAATTCCGGACCGTTCAATTTGATTTCGTTACGTCCCTGTTCGAAAGTAACTCCGAATACATCCTTGTGTTCGATAGGAGCTGGGCGATATTCTGGGTCTATCTTGATAACGTTGTAAGTTCCCTTACGTTTATTTTTCAGTATGGCTAAAGCCTCTTCTGTATAACCCGGAGCGATAACACCGTCTGATACTTCGCGGTTGATGAAACGAGCAGTCTCTTCGTCGCACACATCACTCAAGGCGATAAAGTCGCCATACGATGACATACGGTCTGCGCCGCGAGCACGTACATATGCGTTAGCCAACGGAGATAGAGGTAAACCGTCTACGAAATAGATTTTCTTCATGGTTTCGTCAAGTTCCAAGCCGATAGCTGCTCCGGCTGGGCTGACGTGTTTGAATGAAGTAGCAGCCGGCATTCCGGTAGCTTCTTTCAGTTCTTTTACTAACTGCCATCCGTTTAGTGCATCAAGAAAGTTGATGTAGCCCGGACGTCCGTTCAATACTTCGATAGGCAGTTCGCCCTCTTGCATATAGATGCGGGCTGGCTTCTGATTCGGGTTGCAACCGTATTTCAGTTCAAGTTCTTTTGCCATAATTTGTTGATTTAACATGTTTGATGGAACAAAGATAATGCAAATCGGGCGAAAAATGAAAGTTGCCTGATTCTTATACGGATAAATTTATTATTAGTCTGTTGTTTACGCTAATTTACCCTCGTCGGCATAGCTGAAATAGCTTCCGTCGGTCACTATCACATGGTCTATCACTTTGATGTTCATCGTTTCTGCGGCTCTGCACAGCAGCTCTGTCAGTCGGGTATCTTCACGGCTTGGCGTGGTATTTCCCGACGGATGGTTATGGCACAGCACTATGCCCACGGCGCGCTTCAGCAACGCTTCGCGCAGAATGCAACGCACGTCGGCTTGCGTAGAAGTAAGACCGCCTTGACTTATGCGTATGCGGTCTATGACTTTCAGCGATTGGTTGAGCAGCATAATCCAGAACTCTTCTATCGGGAGGTCGCACATTACCGGATGAAATACCTCGTAAATGTCTTGCGAACTCTTTATCCGCTTCCGTTCGCGAGGCTTTTCGTCCGCTCTTCGTCGTCCAAGTTCGGAAGCCGCCAGTATAGTTATGGCCTTAGCCGGACCAATGCCTTTGAACCGACATAGTTCTGCTATGTCGGCTTTTCCCAGCATTCCTAAGTTGTTGTGATACTGCTCCAGTATTTTACGCATCAGCTCTACTGCCGATTCCTCGGTGTTTCCCGAACCTATTAATATAGCCAGCAGCTCGGCGTTGCTCAGGGCACTCGCTCCGTGCAGAGTCATTTTCTCGCGCGGACGGTCTTCTTCTGCCCATTGGTTGATGTTCAGTTTCTTTTCCATCTGATATTTTAATTTGTGCTGCCATGCTGAGTCGGGAAACTTTTCGGGTGTGCCTATTTATAGAAATTCTTCTCGAAGGCAGAGAAAGAATCCTTTTTCAGTATGCAGCGTTTCCACCAGGCGGACAGGAATCCCGATCCGTAGCCGGTGAGTTGTATGAATGCCGCCAGTACCGACAGCATGCCTATCCAGAGACTTCGGTTCCGGATGGAAGAGTCGGTAAAGATTATTATTGCAAACATAGCCAAGAGCAACAATGCGTATGGGCAAATCAATGAACTGAGCAATACTAGCACTACACCTAGGGTGAATACAGCCGGAAGCAGATGCACTAATTTCAGCGATTCGGGGTATTTCTTGTATAGGTTGATACGAGCTATCCCTGAGTTATACACTTGCTTGAAGAACTTCTTCAGGTCGGTGCGTCGTTTGTGCCATACCCACGCTTCGGGAAACAGTCGGCAACTGTATCCTCCTTTAAAGATACGTATGCTCAGGTCGATATCTTCACCGAACCGCATTTTAGAGAATCCTCCTAACGCACGGTACACATCGGCTTTCAAACCCATGTTGAAACTGCGCGGGTAGAACTTGTCCATCTTCTTCTTTCCGCCTCTGATGCCCCCAGTCGTGAAAAAGGACGTCATGGCATAGTTGATGGCCTTTTGTGTAGAGGTGAACGAGTCGTGTGCACGGTCGGGACCTCCGAAAGCATCTGCTGGTTGGCGTTTCAACTCTTCTTCTATGGCTGCCAGATAGCCCGGAGGCAAGATACAGTCGGAATCCAATATCAGCAGATATTCTCCCGAGCTACGTTCCGCACCGTAATTTCTGGTTTGTCCGGGTCCAGAGTTCGGCTTGTTGAAATACCGTATGTTCAGCTGTTGTTCGTATCGTTTTACCACATGTTCGCAAGTCACGGACGACCCGTCTTCTACTACTATTACCTCGAAGTTTCGCACCGTTTGCTGTGTAAGGCTATTCAATAGCTCATCCACTTCGTCGGGACGGTTGTATACGGGTATTATGATGGAATATCGCATAACTTAATATCTTGAAATTACTTATAGATACAAAGATATGGAATCCTTATTTAAATAGACGGGTGTGTTTCCTTTTTTTGCTTTTGGCTATTATTCTCTTTCGTTAATGAATATGGCAGGAATTTCTTCTCCTTGTGTCCATTCAGTGAATTTATATTCGCTGAAACTCGATATTCCGGTAGTGTGTATCCATTTGTTGAGGCGTGTTGCTACCTCGCTCGTGGGGATAGCTTTGGCAGGGTCGGTTATCGTAGCCGAGTAAGCTAAGTTGCTTTTTGGTGTTGCCTGTTCGCCTATAGCTCTCTTTCCATATTCATAAAAACAGTTCTTTACAATTGATTCATCTAAAAAACTGCCTACCAGTTCGCCCGTTGTGCCAGTGCTCTTGAATGTGATTTTTCTTGTGTAGCAATTCTCTACTGTGCTGCCTTTTAGCATTCTGGCGCATATCCCTCCGGTTAGGCCGCTGTTTGTAACATTACAGTTGTATGCATAGCAATTCATAACCTTACCTTTTACTGAATTATGGTTACATACTATCATTCCGGCTGACAGGTACTTGTTCTTACTCTTTGCCTTAATTGTCACCCCATTGCACGAGCTGTTGATTATTGCCCCGATATTTAGGGCGGCTATAGCACCAGTGTTTTGGTTTGAGTTTTCGTTATCTACAGTAATGGTGGAGTTCTTTACATGGCAATTGTCTATAAGCCCCTTGTTATATGCTACCAGAAGAGCCAGATAGCTTCTTTGACTGAACGTGCCTTGCGCATTGCTTAATCTCACGTTCTTCACTGTTCCTTCGTTGTTCATTAACAAGGCTAATCTGTATGGTTTGCTGGTGCCGGGCATTATTTTCAAGTTCGATATCGTATGATTCATTCCGTCGAGTACATCGTTGAATATAATATTCTCATTTTTCCCTAATTGTATTTTTGCATTGTCCTCGTCGGTAAGAACGATATCGTTTTTCAGATAATATGTATAAGTGCTGTCTCCGTTATCTTCTCTGAATTCATCCAGACTGCGGCCTTCGTATGCGTTTTGGTTTATTAGATTCGTGAAGGCGATAAAATCGTCGGCTGTATAAATGCCGGCACCGTTCTTTTCTTCTTTGATATTGCATTGGTATAAAGTTCCTCTTTTATAGGCTCTTGCCGCTACGGTTGCCGTTTTGCGCCCATTTGCGGTTACCAGCGTGATGCCTACCGACAAGTTTTTGTCAGCTGGGATTATCAAAGAATAGTTGCGGCTATCTTGTCGAGCTATGCTGATTGTTCTGTTGCTTTGCTCAGAGCACACATACGTAGCTGTATGCAAATCTATGTGGTTTACTGTTGCCGATGGTGTAAACTCTACATATTCTATATTGTTGTTCAAGTTTTTATCGATGATGAAATTCAGCTTTGAGAACAGATGCCCGAACGAAAGAGTAATATTGTTTTTATAGGCTACAGTCTGAGAATTGTATAGCACATCGATGAGTGCGCCGTTTTCTTGATACAGATTATTGTCTTTGATATTTTCAGCCGGATAATAAGAGAGTACTTCTGCATCCTTCGCCTGTTCGTTCCATGTTAGGGGAGAGGCTTGTTGCCATACCCCATTTGCATATGTCAGTTCTTCGGCGTCGGCTGTCAGTCCGCCTGTAGCGTACATCAGTATCTTGTCTCCGTTTTCCATTTTGTCCGATGAGGCTCTTGACTGCATTCCACCGAAATCGGAGTAGGAGCCTCCGGTTATGACAAGCCTTTTGTCATAGCAGTTATCGGTTTGCGTCAAATCCCGGTCGCATCCGCTCATGCCGATAGCGAATACTCCTCCCACGAGGATTATATATTTACGTACGTTCATTATAAAAAAGGTTGGTAATTACAGTCCTTATATATATAAGACGCAAAATTTCGAAAATATCCGGATTTTTTAACAGAAAAAAATAACGCTGCCGAACCTTCACAGGTGGGCAGCGCAAGCTACAATACAAAATACAAATACAACTAAACGAGATATATTGTAAAAGTATACATTAATTATGAATATACCAAAGATGTTGTATACTTTTTATAAAATCATATTCTTTTCTTACATTTATTAAACAATTCCTTGTGCCATCATAGCGTGTGCCACCTTCATGAAGCCTGCCACGTTAGCACCCTTAACATAGTTAATATATCCGTCGGCACCTGTTCCGTACTTCACGCATTGTTCGTGGATATTGTGCATAATGTGATGCAATTTTTCGTCCACTTCCTGTGCGCTCCAGCTAAGATGCATAGCGTTCTGGCTCATTTCGAGTCCCGAAGTTGCTACACCACCAGCGTTAACTGCCTTACCAGGTGCAAACAGCATCTTGTGTTCTATGAATGCGTCGATAGCTTCAGGAGTACATCCCATGTTAGAAACTTCGCCTACGCAAATAGTTTTGTTGTCTATCAAGTGTTTAGCATCTTCGCCGTTAAGTTCGTTCTGAGTAGCGCAAGGCAGAGCGATGTCTACTTTCACTTCCCAAGGACGTTTTCCGGCTACGAATGTAGCACCTGGATATTTTTCTGCATAAGGAGCCACGATATCGTTGCCCGAAGCACGAAGTTCAAGCATATAATCAATCTTTTCGCCGCTGATTCCGTCTGGGTCGTAAATGTAACCGTCAGGACCAGAGATAGTAACAACTTTAGCACCCAACTGAGTAGCCTTAGTTGCAGCTCCCCAAGCCACGTTACCGAAACCAGAGATAGCTACAGTCTTGCCCTTCATGTCAATGCCCTTACCGTCGAGCATATGTTTCACGAAATACAAAGCTCCGAATCCGGTTGCTTCAGGACGAACCAACGAACCTCCGAATTCCAGTCCCTTACCGGTGAATGTTCCGGTAAATTCGTGAGTCAGTTTCTTATACATACCAAACATGTAGCCAACTTCGCGACCGCCTACGCCGATATCACCGGCCGGTACGTCCATATCAGGACCTACATGACGCCACAATTCCAACATGAATGCCTGGCAGAAACGCATAACTTCAGCGTCGCTCTTGCCGCGGGGTGAGAAGTCTGATCCACCTTTACCGCCGCCCATAGGCAATGTGGTAAGCGCATTTTTGAATGTCTGTTCAAATCCTAAGAACTTCAGGATAGAAAGGTTTACAGAAGCGTGGAAACGGATACCTCCTTTATACGGGCCAATGGCATTGTTAAACTGCACGCGGTAACCCAAGTTTACTTGAACTTTACCTTTGTCGTCTACCCAAGGCACACGGAAAGCGATGATACGTTCCGGTTCTACCAAGCGCTCTATAAGAGACACCTTTTCAAATTCTGGATGTTGGTTGTAGATATCTTCTATAGAGAGTAATACTTCTTTTACTGCTTGTAAGTACTCTGATTCGCCTGGATGCTTAGCTTCAAGCGATGACATAATTTGGTTAATATTCATGACTCTACAAATTTAAGGTCTGACAAATTGAAATGTTTTCGTACTGCAAAGATAGCTTTCTATATTAATGGGCAAAATATTTTTCAAAGAATTTTCGGGCGTTTGGTGATAAAATGTTAACGCCAGCCGTAAGGGCTTTTGACTAAATGCGGGGTGCTGATTGTTTCCGTATTGCATAAGTCAATATTAATGCCGTAATTTGTTAAAAAAATAAGCCAAAATACCGAAAGTTATGCTCAGCAAGCTAAAATTAAACCAGCTTTATTTTAAAGATACGCAGTTTGTTAACCTTATGACCAAGCGTATCTTTAACGTGCTTCTCGTGGCCAATCCGTACGATGCCTTTATGCTTGAAGACGACGGACGTATCGACGAGAAGATATTTAATGAATACATGAGTTTGAGCCTTCGCTATCCGCCGCGTTTTACCCAGGTGTCTACCGAGGAGGATACGTGGAAGCAGCTTGGCAATACGATGTTCGATTTGGTTATCTGTATGCCGGGTACCGACAACAGCGATACGTTCGATATCGCCCGCCAGATTAAGGAGCGCTATCCGCATATTCCGTTGGTGGTGCTTACTCCGTTTTCGCATGGCATCAGAGAGCGTATGGAGCACGAAGACCTTAGCATATTCGAGTATGTGTTCTGTTGGTTGGGCAATACCGATTTGCTTGTATCTATCATCAAATTGCTAGAGGATAAGATGAATCTGGAGCACGATATAAAAGAGGTGGGTGTGCAGATGATTCTTTTGGTAGAAGATTCCATCCGTTTCTATTCTTCGGTGCTGCCTAATCTTTATAAGTTCGTGCTCCGCCAGAGTCAGGAGTTCGCTACCGAGGCGTTGAATGAACATCAGCGTACGCTGCGTATGCGCGGTCGTCCTAAGATTGTGTTGGCGCGTACTTACGAAGAGGCTATGGAGCTTTATAATAAATACCAGGATAATATATTAGGTATAGTTTCCGACGCTCGTTTCCCGCATGGGGGAGAGATAGACCCTAAAGCCGGACTGACTTTCCTTACCGAGGTGCGTAGCCGCAATCCGTTCGTACCACTTATCCTTGAGTCGGCCGAGGAGTCGAACCGCGAGTTCACTCAGCACGTAAACGCCGTGTTTATTGATAAGAACTCTAAGAAGATGAACATCGACCTGCGCGAGGCGGTGGCCGAGAACTTCGGTTTCGGCGATTTCATTTTCCGTAATCCGCATACTAAAGAAGAGGTGGCGAGGGTGCATAATCTGAAGGAACTGCAGAACGTGGTGTTCTCCATTCCCGCCGAGTCTTTCCTTTATCATATAAGCCGAAACCATATTTCGCGATGGCTATATTCGCGTGCCATATTTCCGGTAGCCGAGTTCCTGAAGCAAATCACGTGGGAGTCTTTGAAAGATATCGACGCTCACCGCGAGATTATATTCGAGGCCATAGTGAAATATCGTAAGATGAAGAATCAGGGAGTGGTGGCAGTGTTCCAGCGCGACCGTTTCGACCGTTATTCTAATTTCGCTCGCATAGGCGACGGCTCGTTGGGAGGTAAAGGGCGTGGCTTGGCTTTCATAGATAATATGGTGAAACGTCATGCCGAGTTCGATGAATTCGAGAATGCTCAGGTGGTTATCCCTAAGACGGTGGTGCTGTGTACAGATATATTCGATGAGTTCATGGATACTAATAATCTGTATCAGTTGGCTTTGAGCGATGCCAGCGACGATGAGATACTGCGTCACTTCTTGCGTGCCAAGTTGCCCGACCGCTTGGTAGAGGACTTCTTCGCCTTCTTCGATGTCGTGAAGTCGCCCATCGCCATCCGTTCATCCAGTCTGCTTGAAGACTCGCACTATCAGCCTTTCGCCGGTATCTATTCTACTTATATGATACCTTATTTATCTGATAAGTACGAAATGCTGCGTATGCTGAGCGATGCCATTAAGGGAGTTTACGCCTCGGTATATTATAAGGACAGCAAGGCATATATGCAGGCCACCAGCAATGTTATCGACCAAGAGAAGATGGCGGTTATCTTGCAAGAGGTAGTCGGCACCCAGTATGGCGACCGTTATTATCCGTCCATTTCGGGTGTGGCGCGTTCGGTCAACTATTATCCTATCAACGACGAGCAGGCAGAAGAAGGTACTGTAAGCTTGGCGTTGGGACTTGGTAAATATATCGTTGACGGCGGACTTACGCTGCGTGTCTGTCCGTATCATCCCGACAAGGTTTTGCAGACCAGCGAGATGGAGATGGCTTTACGCGAAACTCAGACTCGTTTCTATGCGCTCGACCTGAAGAATATGGGGCAGAACTTCTCGCTCGACGATGGATTTAACCTGCTTAAACTTCCGGTAAAAGAAGCCGAAGCCGATGGCTCGCTCAACTATATCGCTTCTACTTACGACCCATACGATATGGTTATCCGCGACGGTATCTATCCGGGAGGACGAAAGGTGATTACTTTCGCCAACATACTTCAGCACGATGTATTCCCGTTGCCGCGCATACTTCAGTTGGTGCAGAAATACGGTCAGGGCGAGATGCGTCGTCCGGTAGAGATAGAGTTTGCCGTCAATTTTAATGCGAAAGAAAAGAACGGCACGTTCTACTTATTGCAGATTCGTCCGATGGTAGATATGAAAGCCGATTTGGCGGAAGACCTTAATCTTATTCCGTCAGAACAGATCTTGCTGCGTAGCGAAAACGCTTTGGGACAGGGCGTGATGGATGATATACAAGATGTGATATACGTTAAGACCGATGGATATTCGGCTTCGAACAACCAGCTTATCGCCTACGATATAGAGAAGCTGAACAGACGATTCCTCGATGAAGGCAAACATTATGTTTTGGTAGGTCCGGGACGTTGGGGCAGTAGCGATACATGGTTGGGAATACCCGTTAAGTGGCCCAACATATCGGCAGCGCGTGTAATTGTTGAGGCGGGACTTACCAATTATAGAGTAGACCCAAGCCAAGGAACACACTTCTTCCAGAATCTAACGTCGTTCGGGGTGGGATATTTCACCATCAACGCTTATATAAACGATGGCATCTACAATCAGGAGTTGCTTAACTCTATGCCTGCGGTAGAAGAAACCAAGTTCTTGCGGTGGGTACACTTCGATAAGCCGCTCACGGTAAAGATGAACGGAAAGAAGAAAGTCGGCGTGGTGCAGTTGCCCGATTAAGATTATCCTTTATTGCGATACTCTAACGGACTCATGCCCACGTAACGCTTGAAGTATTTTCCGAAGAAAGACATATTAGCGAAGTTCAGCGAGTCGGCTATTTCCTGTATCGACAGGTTAGTCGACTTCAGCTGCGACTTGGCATCCATAATCACCATGCGCGAAATTATTTCTATGCACGTGTTTCCGGTAGACTGCTTTACGGTAGTGCACAGATGCGCATGTGTGATATTCATCTTTTCGGCATACCACGCCACGTTTCTAGTCTCCTTATAATGCTGGGTAACAAGTTGGGTAAAGTTTTTGCAGATAATCTCGCTTCTCGATGAGTTGAGTTTTACGTCAGTAGCGTTTTTAGAATACATCATCTCTATCGCCGCATGTATATCATTATATAGATTCGATGCCATAGCTCGCTTTACCGTTTCGCTGCAATACTCGTACACCTTTATTAATAAGCAGAAATAATCTTTTATTATCTCCGCGCTTTGCGGTTTCAGTGAGATGAGCGACCGTCTCATCGTTACGTAGAATCCTTTCAGGTTATCAGAGTGCAGTGCCGCCTGCTCCAAGTATTTCGAAGAGAATCCCCCTATATACAGTTCAATGTCGCCCGTCACGCTATGTATCTGTATGATGGTTCCCGGCAGAATGGTTACGAAGTCGTTCGCTTTCACCTTAACACGGTTAAGATTGACCGACGCTTCCACCTCGCCATTTGTGCATAACACGAATATTTCCGATTTTATGCAGCACGGAAAGTCGGTATACAGCTCCAGCAATTCTTTGGTGATTCCGGTTCCTACCAGCCAGTCGGTAGGTAAGTCTATTTTAGGGAGTTCTTTTTCCATATCATCAATTCTTTTATGTATAGCCTTGTAAAAATACTAATGATTTTCTGAAGAACAAATGAATATGGGCTATTAAAACTTATGCTCTATATTCAAGTCGTGAAAAGTATTAACAAAGTCGTCTTACTTCGAACGAAGTGAACGCTTACTTCGACCGATGTGAACGCTCACTTCGACCGTTACGAGCGTTCACACCGACCGAAGTAAGACAACTTTGTTGCAATATTTCTAAAATTTACTTCCGCTCCGTCGTTTTTCAGTGCGTATAGCTTAGAAGAACTATAATCTAAAAAATAAAAAAAAGGCGATTTTACTTATTGCAAAAGGCTAATAATAAGGTGATATATTGTGTAAAATGGAGCGAATGATAAAAAATAGACTAAAAAACGAATAATTAGACCTTTTGAGGTTTTCCGGAACATTGTTATTTTGCACTCGTAAATAAAGTACTAAAAACAACAAAGAAAAATGAGACACAGATTTGTTTTATTTTACAGCATTGTATGTATGCTGTTTTTTGCATCGTGCTCTAATGACGATGCCGGAAGTGTAATCGATCCGAATGGAAGTGGGACCATTTCGCTAAGCGTAGCGGCCGATGCGGATTTTAAATCATCGAGAGCGGTGAATGAATCGGAATATGCGAATACATCAAATTATACAGTGAAGATTATGCAGGGTGAAGAAGAAATAGCTTCCTTCTTATATAAGGATAAGGCTTCTTCTTATAAGTTGGATAACGGTAATTATACTTTGAAAGCTTATTATGGAGAAGAATTTCCTGCTTCGCGCGATAAATTTTATGTTGTAGGCACTAAAGAGTTTACCGTAGATGGCAACGATGTAAATGTTAACGTAGACTGTGAACCAACTTGCGGAAAGTTGGTAGTTAATTTCGATAAGAAAATGTCGGATTTCTTCAGTAACTATTATGTAACTTACGAAACCAAGGCTCTTACTGCGGCTGGCACAGAATGCCGTTGGGCAAAGGACGATACAGAACCGTGGTATGTTAAGCTTGACGCTGCTGGCGAAGTTGTTAAAGCTACCGTACACTATACAGTTAAGAGCAGTAATAAAGAAGGAACACAGGTTTTGACTTATAAAACTACAGACGGAGTTGAAAAGATGATGCCTAACAAGTCATGGACATTGAATATCTCTCCTAAGGATAATAACGGAAGCCTGAGCATCACGATTACTATCGACGAAAATACTAACGACAGACCGATTGAAATTGTCGTTCCTACAGATTGGTTGAACTAATTAAGGTGTAAAAAAATAAAAATGAATATGAAGATTTTAAATATAGCAGCATTAGGCCTCTTGGCAACTGTAGCTTTTACCAGTTGCGAGATGAAAGAGGAATTGTATGGCGGTAAGGATAAAGGAGCCGAACAGGGTACTTTAGAGCTAGGAGTAACTGTTAAGCAGCCTTTCTCTATGTCGCGTGCGGAAACTGTGTCTACAGATAATTTCCCTGTAACAATAGAGGGTAATCAATTGGATAATACTTTAGAGTACGCTAAAGCTTCGGAAGTTCCTACACTGTTGACTCTTCCGGTAGGTGATTATAAGGTAAGTGCTCATAGTCCGATTAAATTAGAAAAGCAGATGACTGAACCTTATTATGCCGGCGAAGGTAACTATACTGTAAAGGCAGGAGCAAATGAGGTTGCTACAGTGACTTGTAAAATGAAGAATACCCGTATACAGCTGGCTTATGGTGATAATTTCTTGAGCAGCTTCAAGAGTTGGACTATTACCATTGCGGCTGGTACAAATAATGCGTTGGAATATACAACTGCAAGTTCAAGTCCTGCTCCGGTTTATCTGAATATCGAAGAAGAAAAGATAGAGTCTATAGTAGTTAATGTTACAGCTACTACTAATAAAGGTGTAAGTGTGGTAGATTCTAAAACATTCGTAAAGGGTGACGCTACAGAAAAGTATACCGATGTTAACAATTGGTTTGAAGGTGGTGATGCCATTACCATCAATATGGGTGCAATGAAACCAACTACAGGTAATGTTACAGGCATTACTATCAACGCCAAGGTTTCTTTCGAAAACAAGAATGACGAAGTTGTAATCAATCCTTCTGAAGGTGAAACACCGGTAGTTCCTGAAACTCCGGATGCTACTGCGCTGACATTAACATTGCCGGAAGATGTAACATTCTCATTGGCTAGTGAAACAAAACCATCTGCGGTTGCTGTTATAAAAGCTCCTGCTACATTAAAAAGTATGATGGTTAAGATTGTACCGGGGAATAAAGGCTTTGGAGAAGCTTTGGCTTTGACTTCCTCTTTACAGTTGAATTTTATAGAAGGAGATGGAGTTGATTTGATTGCGAGTGCAACTAACGTTAACGCTTTGTTTGAAATGGTTGGTAAATCAGAGGTTAAAGCTCCTACAACAGATTTAACAACGTATAACTTCCCAATTGATGCTTTCTTCGGATTCTTGACGGATGCAACTACAGGAAATGGTGAATCGCCTCATCAGTTTATCATTAAGGTAGTAGATGATAATGATAAAGAGGTGTCAGGTATATTTAAAGTTAATATTACAGAATAAATAGTGCAATGAAAAAAATATATTCATTATTAACAATACTGCTTGCTGCTTTGTTCGGTTTTTCTTGTCAGAGCGATGAAACAGTAAGCGAAGAAGGTTATTTGCGCATATCGGCAGAAACGGTAGGCATAACCAATTCAAGTCGTGTAATAGAAGGATACAATCCCAAGCAACTTGCTGTTGAGATTGTAAATGCAGGTGGAACAACAATAGAATCTACTAACGATTTCTCTGAATGGAAAAACTCTAACAAAACATTCCGTTTGGCTCCGGGTACTTATACCGTTAAAGCTGCTTCGTACGGATTCGATGGTTCTGAGTCTGGTTTTGATATTCCTTACTATGTAGGTAGTACAAAGGTTACAGTTAAGACAGGCGAAACTGCTACTGCTGCCATAACATGTACTTTGGCGAATGTAAAAGTTACAGTTGAGTTTGACGATACCTTTAAAGCTGCTTTCAAAGAGGCTAACTCTGTAGTAAAATCGGCTGTAGAAAGCGTAGCTTCACAAAAGTTTGTTATGGGCGAAGCTGCGAAAACCGCTTATTTCCCGGTAGGTAATCTTACTTCTACCATTACAGTAGTTAATAAGTTGAATAAGGAATACAGTCGTGATGATGTGGTAGCCAATGTTCAGGCTCGTGACTGGGTGAAGTTTATCTATAAGGCGAAGGCTATAGGTACTGGTGGCGTTAAAGTAGATATTGCAGATAACGGACATACATATACCTTTACTTTCGATGTTACGATGGACGGTAATGAAACTAATGACGATTTGACAATGACAATGGCAGACGCAAATTCGTTTGCTACTTGTGCTTATGTCAATGGTTCTATAAAGACTAAGGATGGCGCAAGTACGGTAAATCCTGTAAAAATGCTTTTTGAATATAAGAAAGCTGCTGATAGCGAATGGGCTTCTGTTGCAGCTGTTGCAAACGGAGTAGATGCTTACAAGGCAACTATTACCGGATTGACAGCTGAAACAGCTTATCAGTGCCGTATGGCTTATCGTGATGGAGATACAAATATTGAAAGCGAAGCTAAATTATTCACTACCGAAGCTGCTACAGAATTATATAACGGTGGTTTTGAAGAGTGGTATGAGCGTTCTAATAATAATTTCTTGAAAACCAAAACGTGGTTTGCTGTATCTGAAGAAAACTTAAATTCGGCAAATGGACAATTTTGGGATTCAAGTAATCAGGGTACAACAACAGGAGCAGGAGCGTTTGCAAATATAAATCCTACAACTCCGAGTACGGAAATTGTTCATAGCGGCAGTAAAGCGGCAAAATTGGAGTCTTACTTTAAAGTGAAGTTCGCTGCTGCCAGTCTTTATACGGGAAAGTTTGGTGGGCTAGTTGAAACTAAAGGCGCAAAGATAAATTTCGGTCAGCCGTTTACTGCAAGACCGACTCAGCTTCATGGATTTTTCCAGTATACTTCAGCTAAGATAGACAATGTAGGTAAAGATACTCCTGCAAGTGCTAATATCGTAAATGGTCAGACTGATGATATGTGTTCTATCTATATCGCATTAACAACTGAAGTGAAGGCTATTGATAACACGAATGTTAATACCTTTGTAAATTGGGAAACAGATCCTGCTATAGTGGCATACGGAGAATTACCAGCTTCTGATTGTGTAACTACCAGCGGTTGGAAAGAATTCACTATTGACTTGAAGTATCGTAGCTTGACTACCAAGCCTACACATATTATTATAGTATGCTCATCAAGTAAGTATGGCGACTATTTTACAGGTGGCGTAGGTAGCGTAATGTATATTGATGATATGAGCCTGATTTATGGTGAACCTACAACCAAGTAATAAAGCATAACCCCTATAACCTTAACCGCAAGAGGCTTTTACTGTGTGTAAAAACCTCTTGTGGTTATACTTGTTTTTAAGTATGAAGATAAAGACTCAGCTAAGCTCGTTAGTAATAGCGCTCTTGGGATTGTTCCCTTTGCAGGCAAATGCAGCCGGCGAAGGGGAAACAGCGGCATCCGACAGTATAATCGTGTCGGACGCTACAGGGCATTATTACATTATCCCTGACCCAACTCCGGCAAAAAGAAAGCCGAAGAACACGTATCGGCCGGTTCGTATCGACCGCGAAATCACTAAGATGACGTTTATACCTAAAGGTACTTGGATGACCGGAGGAACTGCTTCTTATAGCGAACACGATGAAGATAATCTTAACTTCCTCGTGCTGAAAGACGTTAAAGCTTTAGGATATACCTTCAGCATAAGCCCTTATGTAGGTTATTTCTTTAAAGATAATGTGGCGGCAGGTGTGCGCTTTGCCTATAATCGTACTTATCTGGATATGGATAATTTTGAACTGAACTTGGGCGAAGATTTCAATATCAACCTTAAGAACCTGTATTGGTTGGAACATAAATACGAGGTGTCTGGATTCCTCCGTACCTACATGCCTATAGGAAAGAGTAAAATATTCGGTTTGTTTAATGAGTTGCGTCTTACTTACGGATATGAAGTAGGAAAGAACTCTACCGGTTCGGGTACTGATTACGACGGAACTTTTGAACGTTCGCATAACTTCTTGATTGGTATGGCTCCGGGACTTACCGCATTTATTACAGACTGGTCGGCTGTGGAGGTATCGGTAGGCGTGATGGGTTATAACTTCAAGTGGGTAAATCAAACAACCAATCAGATAGAAACCGGAAAGAAAAGAACCTCATCGGGCGACTTTAAGATAAACTTGTTCTCTATCAACATAGGTATGACATTCTATTTTTAATGAAACTACGTATGCAGAAAATATTCAGAAATATAATAGCTACGCTCTGTCTGTTGGCTCTGGCGGCATGTGCCATAGAAAACGATATTCCATATCCGTTGGTTGACGGAAGCATACAGGCTATGGAGGTGGAAGGACAGTGCGACGAAAAAGGCGCAAGCGGAAATCAGGCTACCATCAATAAGGATAGTCGTACGGTGACACTCTACGTAGACGATACTGTAGATCTCAGCAAGGTGCGTATCACCCGTCTGAGTGTGACTAATGATGCCAAGGTGATAGTTGACTCTACTCTGTGTGTCAACTATAAGAGATTTCCGTCTTACGGATTCGAGTCGCTGAACGATCTTACATTGAACGCCAATACACGTATCGACCTTAACAAGAAAACTACGTTCGTGCTTCGTACTTATCAGGATTATCCTTGGGAAATCAATGTAAAGCGAGTGGTGAAGCGCGATATAGTGCTCGAAAGTCAGATAGGCGACGCTGTGATAGACGAACTTACACGTAAGGTGATAGTCTTTGTTTCTAAGAACCAACCTCTTAATAAAATAAAGGTTTCGGCATTCACGCTGGGAGGTCCACACGGAAAAGTATCGCCTGATCCGTTAGAAAGCGAGACGTTCGACTTCTCTAAACCTGTTGAGTTCTTTGTGCAAAACGGTTGGGAAGTTACCAACTATAAATGGACTATGTATGTCTATCAGAAAGAAGAAGAGGCTTCGGCTGCCGAAGCCTTTCCGCGCACAAAAAACGCTACGCTGACCGGCAAGGTGCAAAACGGAAAGCAGGTAAGCGTAGACTATAAGAAACAAGGCGAAAGTAGCTGGACTGCACTTGAGGCTTCGGCAATAGAAGTAAGTGGAACAAGCTATATCGCTACTATAGATAAACTATCACCGGCGACATCTTATGTTTATCGTGTAAACGTAGGTAGCGAGAAGGGGAGTGAGCAAACTTTTACTACATCTCCAGCCACGGCTCTTGTAGATGCCGACTTCGACAATTGGCATAAGAAAGACAAACTGTGGAATCCGTGGTCGGAGAACGGAACGTCGTATTGGGATACCGGTAATCGTGGAGCAGTTACCATTGGCGATAGTAACTCGGTACCTACCGACGATACTTGTAGCGGCTCTGGCAAGGCGGCTTACCTTGAATCTAAATGGCTTGTAATGAAGTTTGCGGCAGGAAACATGTTTACCGGAAGTTACTTGAAGACTACCGGAACAAACGGGGTGCTCAGCTTCGGACGTGAATTCTCGTCTTTCCCTACCAAACTCCGTGTTAACTATAAATATACATCTACTACCATCGACAAGATAGGCGATGACATGTGGGAAGGTTTGAAAGGACGCCCCGACTCTTGTTTTGTATGGATAGCACTGACCGACTGGGATGAACCGCGCGAAATACGTACTCGCCCCAGTGAACGCCAGTTGTTCGAGATAAACGACCCTCACGTAATAGCGTATGCCGAACTGATAAAAGGCGAAGACGTAACATCGTGGACAAAAACAGACTTGGTGCTGAAGTATAGATATACTAACCGCAAGCCGAAGTATATTGTAGTAGTAGCAACTTCGAGCAAGTACGGCGATTACTTTACCGGTGGAGTGGGTAGTAAACTCTGGATTGATAATTTTGAATTATTGTACGATTAGTAAGTAAGTGATTGAATGAAACGGTATTTTAAGCTGCTATTTATATTGTGTGTATGCTCTGTCTTCGCAGGTTGTTCAAAAGACGATGAAAAGACGGAGAGGAGCGGCTTTGTCATTTCACTGGGCGAAGCGGCTGTAGATGTTACTTCACGCGCTACTCCAAAAGAGTTGGGCAAACCTCTTGATACTAATTTCCGTATCAAGGTGGTAAATGTGACTACTGGTAGCTCGGTGTACGACGGTGAGTTTACTCAGTTTATTCCGGTAAATACCGGAAGCTATGAACTTACGGCTTCGTATGGCGAAAATGCCGAGCTGGAGTTTGATACACCTTATTATATAGGTACGGCTACTGCCGATCATCAGGAGAATGTGAATACTCCTGTTACTATCCCTTGCAAAGTAGGTAATGCCCTGCTGTCTGTAGTGTTCGAAAATGCGGATGAGTTTAACAAACTGTATTCTAAATACGGACTGCGTGTAGATGTAGGCGAAAGTTCGAAGACCATTGGCAGCGATGAGACAGCAAAGAGTCTCTATTTCAAGGCCGGAAGCGATGTGAAAATCTATTTCGACGCTACCAAGAAAGATAATAGTCCATATAGTGTAGACCTTACAGCGGGCTTGTCATCCGTATTACCATTAAAGGCAGCCGATCATGCCGTAGTAAAGCTGTCGGCTTCGGCTTTCGGAATGAAGATTGAAAAGATAGAGGTAGAAAAAGTAACTGTAAGCGAAACTATCCCTGTGGAATGGCTTCCTAAACCGAAGGTTTCGGGATTTGAAGATATCACTTATGTGGAAACTGACGACGCTCCACAGAATGCGGTGATAGATTATACAGCATCGCTCCCTATTCAAGATATGGAGCTGACATTGAATATGCAGGATGAGCAGTATAGCATATATAATAAAACTTATACGCTCTCTACACTGACTAGTGACGACCGTGCCAACCTTGGTAAGTTGGGCATAGAATTGCCAGAAGTTGGAGTAGCAAAAACCGGAACAATCAATTTGCAGAATCTTATTGGAACCATGCAGACCAATGCCGGTGCTACGGTAGATAACACTTTCAGCCTGCGTGTAAAAGCGAATAACCGCTGGAGCGATGAAACCGCCTCTGCAAAGACTTATAAAGTAGAGGTGGTGAAGCCGGAGTTCGAGGTAAGCATAGACGAACGCAACTGCTGGTCGCGCGAGTTTACTGTAAATGAGATAAGTATAAGCTCTGGTAATGCTGAACGATTGAAAGAAAAGATGGTTTACCAATACTTTAACGGTAGCGAATGGGTAGACTGTGCCGACCGAAACAATGCGAAAGGTCGTTTGCAGCAGTTTGCGTCAAGAGCAGATGAGATTAGTACAAAGCAATATAAGGTGCGTGCTTTATATCGTGGTGCTATCTCTTCGAACGAAGTGACTGCAACACTCGAAACTCCTGCACAATTGCCAAACTCGGATATGGAGGAGTGGACGGATGAAAAATATGCAGGAAATGATTATTATTGTTTTTATCCATGGAGTGATAAAAATAACTGCCATTGGGATACAAATAATTTGTGGACTACAAGAAATCGTTGGAATGCAGGTGCTTTTAGGGCTCATTATAATGGATTTCATGCCGTTTCGTATGTACCAGGACGTTCAGGCTTGGCTGCAGAGCTAAGAAATACAGCTAATGGACGTGGTAACACCAAGTGGTTTTCTTCAATAAGCGCTAAGACTATTAATAAAGTTCCAGGTATGCTTTTTACAGGAACATTTGTTGCGGAAAAAAAAGGAACTGATGCAACAGGAGATGATAGTTGGCATATAGATAAAAACGCTCCATTTGCGTCTCGTCCTACAGGTGTTAAGTTTTGGTATAAATACAAACCGGAAAGCTCTGATTCTTGGACTGCGCATCTGGAATTATTGGATGCAGACAATCAAACCATTTGTCAGCAAGATGTAACCTCATCCGAAGCGGTGAATGACTGGAAGGAAGAGGCTATTGCATTGCCTTACGTAAATAGTAATCAGTATAAAAAGGCTGCATACATTTATTTATCGTTCTCTTCGAGCGATAAATCGGGGGATAATATGCCTTATAGAAAACAAACTTATAAGTTTTATATTGATAAAGGTAATAAGATAGTAAGCTTTGATGATGCAGTAGTCGGCAGTATTCTTACTATTGACGATGTCTCTTTAGTTTACGACAAATAAAAAATGGCTTATGAAACATATTCTATATATAATAGTTTGCAGTATTGTTGTTCTCTTTGCCTCGTGTGCAAAGAATGATGTTCTTATCACTACAGATGAGGCGGGATACCTTTCTTTGCAGAATGTAGAGAAAATCAGCCCTATCGTATCCACTGTAACTTCGCGTGCCGATGCAAATACTCAAGCCGATGACTTGACTGTAGAAATATGGCAAGGCGAAAAACGCTTGTATCAACTGTCGGAAGCGGAAGTAAACGTGAAAGTAAAACTCGATGCAGGAGATTATGAGCTGAAAGTTTACAGCAGCAACTACGGAAACGAATCGGATTGGACTAACGACGATAAGGGAACACCTATTTATTATAAAGAGGAGTCGTTCAGCATTAAGGCTGGAGAGACTTGCTTCTTGACGGTAAAAGTCCCCATGATGGTATATGCTGTGCAACTCACTTTGCCAGAATCATTCAGTGACTGGTTTCCCACTTACACATTTATAGTTACTAGTGGTGCTCGTTCGGTAGCACTAAAGGCTGGCGAAACTGCTTATTTCTCTTATACCAGCGGTACTACCTTTGCTTATAAACTCACCATGCAGAATACCGATGGGGAAGAGCAGAGCAAAGAAGGCACATACGGCACAGACCCAGTTGTCCAACAAGGACACCTTTACGACGTTAACTACAGTCTTGCCAACCAGACGCTGTCTGTGTCTGGCAATTGAGTTTTGTAGATTGCTCGCTAAACACAAAATAATACTCCGGCAGCGTGAAAACGTATGCCGGAGTAGAATAATAAAACATTTTTCTACTTTTATTCCGAAAGAATTTGGTAGTAGAAAATAAATCGCTATCTTTGCAGCGCAATTGAGGATAACTCGATATGCAACGCAAATTAAATAAGGTGCCATAGCTCAGTTGGTAGAGCAAAGGACTGAAAATCCTTGTGTCCCCGGTTCGATTCCTGGTGGCACCACATAAAAGAGAGAATGACGTATTGTTGTTCTCTCTTTTTTTTGTGCGTATAATGCACATGTTTACATAAAACTTATCTTACCTTGGTATTCCGTATGTGCCAAGTAAATTAAACTTGTTTGTCAAATATTATTTGGCGAAACATTGTCGTGTGTTTAATATTCTAATTTATTTATTCTGCCGTATTTAATTATAAATTACATCTAATTAACGTTGTTTTCTATAGTTGTTCTCTAGCCAATTTTTCGTATTCTTTCGTGTAAAAGACTTGATATGTCTTGTTTTGGCTGAAAAAGTTGTATTTATGAAGTATATATTCAGCTTTTTGGGTTTAAATTGGGAATTTGAAAAAAATATGTAGATAGGTTAAAAAAACATTTGCTTTTTTATATCATTTTACTCATATTTGCGATTGTAATAGTTTTGTAATAAAGTTGTAAAGACTTGAAAACTATTACTTGATACGAAAATAGCGTGAACAAATACAAATATTATTAACATCAAATTCCGCCAACGGGTTAGATAAATTTAGAATTATGACAGAACCGATTGTTCGAATTGAGCATTTATCACACCGGTATAGCGTGCAATGGGCCATTCGCGATATCAATATCGAGATTAACAAGAATGGCGTATACGGCCTTTTGGGGTCGAACGGAGCCGGTAAGTCTACCACGATGAATATCATGTGTGGTGTTTTGAACCAAACAGAAGGAGAGGTTTATTTGAACGGTATCAACTTGAGAAAGAATCCAGTAGAAGCCAAAAAGAATATTGGTTTCTTGCCTCAAACTCCTCCTTTGTATCCTGAAGCAACAGTCGACGAGTACCTTACTTATTGTGCGCAACTCCGTCATGTAGAAAAATCGCGTATTCGTGATATGGTGGAAGTTGCCAAGCATAAATGTGGAATAGCGCATTTTAGCAAACGACTGATCAGTGCATTGTCTGGCGGTTATCAGCAACGTGTGGGTATAGCTCAAGCAATCGTACACAATCCTCGTTTCGTGGTATTGGACGAACCTACCAATGGACTCGACCCAAATCAGATTCTCGAAATCAGACAACTCATTAAAGAAATAGCGTCCGATCGCGCTGTAATGCTTTCTACTCATATCCTTTCGGAAGTACAAGCCGTGTGCGACGAAATCAAGATGATAGAGCATGGTAATGTAGTATTCTCTGGTAGTATTCAAGATTTCAACAATTATGTTACCCCGAGTACCTTTATTGCAGTATTGAAGAATCCTCCTTCTATTGAAACCTTGCGCCAAATTCCGGATATCACCGAAGTAGAGCATATCACTTCTACACGTTTCCGCTTCCATTTTGACGATACTGATATTAATATGGTAGAAAAAATGGCAGAGCTGAGCGTACAGAACGGATGGCAAGCTGCGGAAATCATTCCCGAGCATGATTCGCTGGATATTGTTTTTGCGCAATTGTCGGGCAAGAAAGCGAAACAACAATCTAAACAATAAAAACTAAACCCGTCGGATTTTTCCTTTCGTGGGGATATTTGATGGATATTATTCTATAAAAGAAGATATGAAAACAACACTTCGAATAGCCGCCGCAGAATTAAGATACCTTTTCTGTTCGCCGGTGGCATGGCTGATATTAGTCATTTTCTCAGTGCAAGTAGGCCTTAGCTTCACCGATGCTTTCATGCAGCAGGTGCAGTACGAGGGTATGGGGTATAGCTTATGGGAAGTTACTAGTTCTATTTTTACCGGATGGAGAGGTATATTCCCATCTTACTTGCCTAACCTTTATCTCTACATTCCTTTGCTGACGATGGGGCTTATGAGCCGTGAATATAGTAGCGGATCTATAAAGCTGCTTTTCTCATCACCTATCAATGACAAGCAAATAATCTTAGGTAAGTATCTATCGGTGCTGGTGTATAATTTGGTATTGATTATTCCTTTGCTTATTATTACTGTTTTTTGTGGAATCACTATTGAAAATGCTGATGTTCCATTGATTCTGACAGGTGTTTTAGGTATCTATTTACTTATTTCTGCCTATGCAGCTATCGGCCTTTTCATGTCGAGCATAACTCAGTACCAAGTAGTTGCTGCAGTAGGTACGCTTATAGTATTGGCTGCTCTTAACTATGTTGGCGAAATAGGTCGTGACTATGATTTTGTGCGTGATATTACCTATTGGTTGTCTATTTCGGGACGTGCTTACCAATTCATCAGTGGCTTGATTTGCAGTGAAGACTTGCTTTACTTCTTCATCGTAATAGCATTGTTTATATGTCTGTCTATTGAAAGACTGCACGTTCGTCATAAAAAGAATACCCCGGTCAAGACTTGGGGTATGTATGCAGGTACTGTAGTTGCGGCTTTGTTGCTTGGATATATCTCTTCATTGCCAGCTTGTAAGTACTATTACGATGCTACTGCAACAAAAACTAATACGTTGACAAAGGTAAGTCAGGACATTGTGAGCAAATTGGATGGTGATTTGAAAATCACTACATACGTAAACCTGCTCGATAAAGATGCGTATGCCGGATTGCCGCGTATGCGCAATGAAGACCGAGATAGATTTGAACGTTACCTCCGTTTCAAGCCCGAAATCAAGATGGAGTATGTATATTATTGGGATCAGTCTACCAATCCGTCAAGCAGTGAAAGCTTCTTCCCTAAAGGATTGACTCTACAAGAAAAGGCGGAACGCATGGCTAAGACTATGAATCTTAACTATAACATGTTCCTTACTCCCGATAAGATGAACAAAATCATGGACTTGACTCCCGAAGGTCATCGATTTGTACGATTGATAGAAAGAGGTAACGGACAGAAAGCTTATCTCCGTTTGTACGACGATAACATGAAGTTCCCTGAAGAAGCTGAAATATCGGCAGCGTTGAAGCGTTTTATCGTAAAATCGCCTAAGGTAGCTTTCCTTACAGGAAATGGTATGCGTGACATCAAGAATACTGGCGATCGCGGCTACAGCCGTTTCGCAAATGATATCTATTTCCGTCATTCTTTGGAAAACCAAGGTTTCGATGTAGTTACTTGTTCATTGGAGTCTGATATTCCGGAAGATATAGATATCGTAGTGTTGGCTGATTTGCGTGACCCATTGTCTGAAACTGAAAATACACATTTGGAAAACTATATCAACCGTGGTGGCAACCTTTTCATATTGGGAGACACACGTCGCCAGGCTGCTATGAATTCTATTGTTGAACAATTCGGCGTTTCATTTACTCCAGGTACGCTGGTTTCAGACGTGAGAGAGGATGATTCTGAAAATCCTTCTTTGCTTATCGGATATTTCACACAAGCAGCAGCAGATAACTTCCCTTCGTATAAACAACCTATGGAATGGAGACAGGTAGTGACAATGCCGGAAACTGCCGGAATGCTGTTTGATGCATCTAAAGGCTTTGAGATGATTCCTGTTCTTACAACTGATAGTACTTATTGGAACGAATTGCAGACTACTAATTTCGTAGACAGCATTCCTACTTTCAATCCTGAAAAGGGAGAGGTCAGAAATACTTATACTACAGCTATGGCTCTACACCGTAAAATAAACGGCAAAGACCAGCGTATCGTTATTACTGGTGATGCTGACTGTGTAAGTAACGGTGAGTTCGGTCGTAGTCATGGTGGTTATTATTCAACCAACTTTACTATTATAGTAGGTACATTCAGCTGGCTTTCATACGATGAATATCCTTTGAATACAGAACGTCCACATGCTACGGATTCAAGTTTGAATATCACCAAGAGTACTTTCAAATGGGTTAAATATGGCTTCTATGTAGTTTACCCATTATTGTTGGTTGTTATCGGAATGACAATCAGTATTCGTAGAAAGAGAAATTAAGTTTGAACATACTAAAATGTATATCCAGATATGGAAGAACCAATTGTAAGAGTTGAACACCTATCGCACCGCTACAGCGTAGATTGGGCGATTCGAGATATCAATTTTGAAGTGAGAAACAAAGGGATATTCGGCTTGTTGGGTTCCAACGGAGCCGGAAAATCCACTACCATGAATATCATTTGTGGTGTACTGAACCAAACAGAAGGTGATGTATATATCAACGGAATCAACTTGCGCGAGAATCCTGTAGAAGCGAAGAAGTTTATCGGTTTTTTACCGCAAAAGCCACCGTTGTATCCCAACTTGAGTGTAGAGGAATACTTGACTTACTGCGCCAACTTGCGTTTGATGAATAAAGCCGATATTCCACAAGCTGTAGAACGTGCCATGGAACGTTGCTGTATCACTCATTTCCGCGAACGCTTGCTTCGTAACCTCTCTGGTGGTTATCAGCAGCGTGTAGGTATAGCACAAGCTATCGTGCATCAGCCTAAGTTCGTGGTGCTCGATGAGCCTACCAACGGACTTGATCCTAATCAGATAGTGGAAATCCGTAACTTGATAAAAGAGATAGCTACAGACCATGCTGTGATGCTTTCTACACATATCTTGCCCGAAGTAGAGGCTACTTGCGATGAAATACGTATGGTGGAAAATGGTCATATAGTATTCTCTGGTACTATCGAAGATTTTAATAACTATGTGGCTCCTACCTCATTCAGTCTTTCATTAGAGAAAGAGGTAAGCCCCGAGGAATTGAAGTTAGATGGTGCTACGGCAGTAGACGTTTTAGGCGGAAACAATTACCGTATTCATTTTAATGCTTCGAACGAAGACATTACTGAAAAATACATCGCAATGAATGTTTCAAAGCATTGGGGACTAAAAGAAATACGTGTAGAGCGTCTGTCTCTTAATGAGATTTTCGCGCGTCTTTCTGGCAAAGTAAAGACCAATGTGAACAACGATTAATCAACTCTTGAAAGTAAATAATAACATTATGAAAACAACATGGAAAATAGCCCAAGCTGAACTGAAAAGCCTTTTCAGTTCGCCTATCGCATGGCTGATTCTTATCATATTTACCTTCCAGGCAGGATTGGGAATGAGCGATAAGCTCAGCGATGAGATTCGACATATTGCGCTCTACGGACGTGGTTATAACTTGACTGGTGCTATCTTGGCGCGTGAAGTAGGTAGTGTATTCTCGGATATGTTGGAAAACCTTTATCTTTATATCCCACTGCTTACCATGGGGCTGATGAGTAAAGAATACAGTAGCGGTTCTATAAAACTTCTGTATTCATCACCTATTACCAACGCTCAAATCATATTCGGTAAATACGCTTCAATGCTGGTTTATTCGGCAGTGCTTATGCTTGTCCTTTTGGTTTTTCTCTTTTTTGGAGCAGGCGTTATCGAAAACTTTGATTATCCACGTGCATTCACGGCGTTGTTAGGTATATTCTTCCTTACTTGCGCTTATGCTGCTATTGGTTTGTTTATGTCTACACTTACGGCATATCAGGTAGTAGCTGCTGTGGGTACGCTTACAGCCTTGGCTTTACTGAATTATGTGCAGAACGTAGGACAAAATTATGACTTCGTGCGCGATATTACTTATTGGTTGTCATTGGCAGGACGTTCTAAGCAGTTCTTGGAGGGTATGATTTGCAGTGAAGACATCCTTTATTTCTTTATTGTTATTGGATTGTTCCTTTCACTTTCTATTCTCAAGCTTCGATTTGGTCGTACCACTGTACGTGGCGTTAAGAGGGTTAGTGCTTACGGATGTGTAATAGTAATTACACTGATGTTGGGTTACTTAACTTCTCGTCCCACAATGATTGCTTATTACGATACTACAGATACTAAGCAGAATACATTGACACCCCCTAGTCAGGAAGTGGTAGAAAAGTTCAAAGGTGACCTTTCTATTACTACCTATGTGAACCTTCTTGACGAAAACTATAGCACAGGATTGCCTGCATACCGTAAATGGGATATGACGCTATTTGATAAGTACATTCGCTTTAAGCCTGATATTAAGATGCGATATGTTTATTATTGGCATCATACCTCTAATCCATCTCTTTATGGATACAATCCAGGTCTAACCGATGAGCAATTGGCGAAGAAGGTTTGCGAGGCACAAGATTTGAGCTACAGCATGTTCATGACCGATAAGGAAATTGAAAAGATTATCGATTTGAGCGATGAATATTGGCATTTCGTGCGTATAATAGAAACCGGAGATGGCAAGACCGCTCGTCTACGTATGTATAATGACAACCAGCGCAGTCCTGGTGAAACTGAAATTACCGCTGCTTTGAAACAGATGGTAATGAAAACTCCTAAAGTGGCTTTCCTTACCGGACATGGCGAACGTGATATCTACAAAGGCGGCGACCGCGAATTTGGTGCATTCGCTATCAATCTTACTTTCCGTCACTCTTTGGTAAATCAGGGTTATAAGGTTATTACCGTGAACTTGGAAGAGAACGATATTCCGGAAGACGTAGACATTATAGTTCTTGCCGACCCGCGTAAGGATTATAACGAAGTGGCAACAGAACGCTTTAACAAATTTATCGCTAAAGGTGGAAACGCTTTCATCATGAGCGATGTGGCTCACCAAGCTTACATCAATCCGTTAGTTGAGCCTCTGGGAGTATCTTTCGAACAAGGTGTCTTGGTTCAGCCTTCTCCAAACTATCCGGCCAACATGTTGATTCTTGATCCTTCTCAAAGCGCTATGAAGAGAAGCAGAGAGTATTATATTCAATACCGCATGGATAAGAAGTTTATCTTCCCGGGTGCCGTGGCTATCACGAAGAATGAAAAAGCAACGGCGTTCAATGACAGTATCTTGTTTGCCACTCCTGCTAAAGGTGCTTGGAATGAATTCCAAACTACCGATTTCATCGAACATAAGCCTACTCTCGATCCGGCTACCGAAAAAGAAGATTCTATACCTGTAGCTATTCGATTGACTCGTAAGGTTGGAGATAAGGAACAGCGTATATTGTTGTTTGGCGATGCTGATTGCATTGGAAATGGAGAGTTGACTACCAGCCGTTTGGATTTGTCAAGCGGAAACTTCTCTATCATAACCGAGTCGTTCAGTGACCTTTCTTATGGACAGTTGCCTATTAATACCGAGCGTCCTCGTCCGAAAGATTCTACATTGCGCATCGATCAATCCGCTGATATTTGGTTGAAGATATTCTTCATGGGTGTTTTCCCGGGAAGCTTGCTTATTGCTTACTTCATTCTTTGGTGGAAACGTAGAAGAAAATAACCTAAAAGCTAAGTTAGGAACAACACAACAGAGATATTAATATAAGGAAAGGGATTAGCCCCTTTCCTTAGCGAGTTTTTATTTAAATTATTTTTTGTTTTATGAAAGATAAACGAAAAGTTTTGGCACGTTGCTTAATTTCCGGAATGCTGCTTTCTGCCGCATCTCCTATGGTATGGGCTGCAAATGAAACTGCAACTACATATTCCACACAACGTAGAGCAACAGACAGCCGAACTATCAACGGACGTGTGATAGGTGCGGACGGACACACTTTACCAGGTGCTACAATTTTGCTGAAAGGCTCTAACAAAGGAGTAATTAGCGATATGGATGGTAAGTTCTTTATCGATGTGCCCGATAAGGACATTACTTTGCAGATTTCATTTGTCGGAATGGAAATGCAAGAGATTAAAGTCCACAAAAACAAGAAAGAAGTTATTATTACTCTTAAAGAAAGTAATCATAATATAGACGAAGTAGTTGTAACCGGATATGCTAACTTGAGAAAGGAAAGCTTTACCGGTAATACAGTTACAATTAAAAAAGACGAATTGCTGAAAGTATCGCAGAGTAATGTTATTTCTGCCATCCAAGCATTCGACCCATCTTTCCGTATCGCTGAAAACAGTGCTTGGGGTTCTGACCCTAACTCTGTGCCCGAGGTGTATATCCGTGGTAAGTCTGGTATCGGCGTTAAGGAATTGGATGTAGACGTAACATCTAAATCGTCTTTGAAGAATAATCCTAACTTGCCGACTTTCATCATGGATGGTTTCGAAATCAGCGTGACTAAGCTATACGATATGGACCCGTCACGTATTGAAAGTGTTACCATTTTGAAAGATGCCGCCGCTACAGCTATGTACGGTTCTAGAGCTGCCAACGGTGTGGTAGTCATTACTACCGTTACTCCTAAGCCGGGTAGACTGAATGTATCTTATAGCTTGACTGGAGAAGTTGAAATGCCGGACTTGAGTGATTACGATTTGCTTAATGCAAGTGAGAAACTGGAAGCAGAACGTATAGCTGGAGTATTCGATCCGTCTATCATGCCTAGTTCTAAAACAGAATTGGATGCGCGATACTACGAAAAGCTCTACAATGTGCAAAATGGAGTAGACACATACTGGTTGAGCCAGCCTTTGCGTACTTCGTTGAATACAAATCATAGCCTTTATATCGATGGAGGTTCGGATAACTTACGCTTTGGTGTGGAGTTGAACCTTAAGAAAGATCAAGGTGTAATGAAAGGATCAAAGCGTGACGTGTGGGGAGCAGGTGCCTATATTCAATACCGAGTTAATAACTTGGTGGTACGAAACCGCTTTACTTACGATGTTAACAGTTCTGACGATTCTCCTTATGGTTCATTCTCAGACTATACTAAACAGTTGCCATACGATGTGTTCGAAGACGCTAACGGTAAGTATGTTGAGAATCTACCTTCTTGGGGATGTAAGTACGCTTCTGATTTGTATAATCCGCTTTATGAAGCAACCTTAGGTAATTATAGCCGTTCGTCTTATGAGCAGGTGGTAAATAACCTGAGTTTGCAATGGAATATTACAAATGACTTGATGTTGAAGAGTACATTGGGCTTGACTCGTCAGTTCAATAAGTCGGAACGTTTCATTGACCCTGCTTCTAAAAAGAATACAGAGGTAATTACTTCTACCAACCTGACTACGGGTGAACTTAGCACTAACTCGGGCGATTCGTTTACAATGGACTGGCAAGCATCGTTGGCTTATAACCGTTTCGTTAAGGAGCACAATATCAATGCTTCTATCGGTGTAAACGTAATGGAATCGAAATCTAATAGTTTGGGTAGTTATTATCGAGGCTTCCCTGCCAGCAACCTTAGCTCTGTTAATTATGCAGAGCGTATCGTAAGCAAGCCATCGAGCTACGAAGATCATTCACGTTTGATGGGTCTTATCGGATTGGTGAACTATAGTTTCCAGAACATTTATTTGTTCGACGCCAGCATCCGTATGGATGGTTCTTCTAAATTCGGTTCTGAAAAGAAATATGCACCTTTCTGGAGTTTTGGTGCCGGTTTGAATCTGCATAACTATAAGTTTATGCAAGACTTTAATAAGATAGATTTGTTTAAAATACGTGCCAGCTACGGACAGGTAGGTAAGGTAAACTTCTCATCGTATGATGCTAAGACTACTTATCGCCTGATTACTAACCAATGGTATAAAACTGGATACGGAGCAACTCTCTACGCTTTGGGTAACAAAAACCTGAAATGGGAAACAACCAATACGTTGGACGTCGGTTTCGAATTGAGCTTGCTGAAGCGTCTTTTCTACTTGCGTGCTAACTATTATATCAAGCGTACTGTAGACTGTATCAACTCAGTAACTATCCCGAGTCATACTGGTTTTACTACATATCAAGACAATATCGGTGAGATTGAAAATAAAGGTTTTGAACTTGACTTCCAGAGTAATTTTATCCGCACCAAGGATTGGAATGTTACTGTTTCAGGAAACTTGGCTCACAACAAAAACAAGATTTTGAAAATTGCAGAAAGCTTGAAGGCGTATAACGACCGTGTAGACCAGGCTTTGAATAATCCTTTCTCTACAAACGTGGTAAAATCAAAGAGCTATCGTAAATATCAGGAAGGTATTTCTCAGTCGGCTATCTGGGCTATGAAGTCATTGGGTATCGACCCTGCCAGCGGTGATGAAATTTACTTGAACCCTGACGGAACTATTACTAATCACTGGAATTCATCTAATCAGGTGATTGTGGGCGATGAAGAACCAGCCATTCAAGGTAGTTTCGGTTTGAATGTTACTTGGAAACGCTTCAGCCTTTATACTACTTTCATGTATGAATGTGGTGGACAGCGTTATAATCAGACATTAGCCGATAAGATAGAAGGTGTAGATATTTTGCGTAATAACGTAGACGCACGTGTACTTAGCGGACGCTGGAAAGCAGTTGGCGACTTGTCTCCTTACAAAGCTATACAGGTAAAGCCTAATACAAGCGTTTCGGCTACTAGAGCCACCTCTCGTTTTGTACAAGACTATAATTGGGTAAACTGGAACTCTGTTACATTGGAATACGACTTTAATCCAACTCTCATTAAGAGCTTTGGTCTTACCATGCTTCGTCTAGGTGTAGGTGCCAATGATTTGGCTCGCTGGTCTAGCGTTAAGCAAGAGAGAGGATTGAGTTATCCTTACTCAAAGACTGTCAATTTCTCACTTAAAGCAAGTTTCTAAACTGATAAATTATGAACAAGACATTAAAATATAAATTCATAGCGGTCATTGTTGCACTGATGGGACTAACCTCATGTAACAGCTGGCTTGATTTGGAGCCAAGCGACACCACTACAGATACCGAATTGTTTGGTACAGGAAATGGTTATCGTATTGCTCTGAATGGTATCTATTCACAGATGGCAAGCTCTTCGCTATACGGACAAGAACTAAGTTGGGGTATGCTGGATGTAGCAGCACAGCAATATGTACTTTCTAAATTAGGTACGGGATATATGTATGTGGCTCGCTATTATCGTTATACAGACGATACATACGTAAAACCGACATTCCAAAGCGTTTGGTCGGATATGTATAATGATATAGCTAACTGTAACAACCTTATTCAGCGCATCAACGAAGAAGACGCTTCAAAATTTGCTCAAGGTCAAAAAGAGCAAGACTTGATAAAAGGAGAAGCGTTGGCACTGCGTGCATATTTGCATTTCGATTTGCTGCGTTTGTTTGCTCCTTCTATGAAATGCGACGACGGAAAACAGTATTTGCCGTATGTAGATAAATACCCTGTCACATTCGAGCCTTATAGCGACAACAAAACATTCTTGAGTAAAGTTATTGCCGACTTAAAAGCGGCTAAGGAATTATTGAAAGGCTACGAATTAGAAAACCTCTCTTATATGGAGGTGTCTAAACGTATCGGAGAAGGTCAAAGTTCAACTATAGATTCACCGTATGACAATGACGTGTTCTTTGCTTACAGAGGATACCGAATAAATTATTATGCTGCATGCGCTTTGCTGGCACGTGTATATAACTATGCCGGCATGCATAAAGAAGCATTCGATGCGGCTAGTGAGGTCATTAATGCCAATCTGTACCCAGATTCAGAAGAGACATCATCTTATTATAACTTATTTAAGTTTACGCCGAGTTATTATATAAGTAGTTCTTACAAAATAATGGCATATGATGAAGTGATTTTCTCTTTGTCGAATACTGACTTGTTAGAGAATTACCGAGCGTATTATACTGGAAACAATAACCTCTATCTGAAAGAAACTATGAACCAAATGTTCGATCAGGCATCCGATGCACGTCGTAACCAGGTGCTGGAAGAGGGAGGTAGACGAGTTTCAAGAAAGCATCTTGAATCAACAGGTAGTTTTGCAACAGCATGCTTCCGATGATTCGTTTGAGCGAAATGTATTACATCAGAGCTGAATATTACCATAACATCGGTAATGATGAAGAAGCCTTTAATCAGCTTGATGTTGTTCGTGACGGATACGAATGTACCACAGGTAGACTCTCTGGTAATTTTGAAACGGAATTGCTGAAAGAGGCACGCAGAACATTCTTTAGCGAAGGCCAGATATATTTCTATTATAAGAAATTGAATATTTTGCCTACTAACATGAAGTCGAGCGACAGCTTTGTATGGCCTATTCCAGATAATGAAGTGCTATAATAAAATGTTCTTTCAGAAAGTATAAACAGCTAAATTATGATGAAAAATATATTTTTGATAGGATGTATGCTTCTTGCTCTTGCCTCTTGCAAAAAGGAAGGAGTGGAAATGTACGATGCGAATACGCGCTATCTTTACATACCGCAAACCGAGAACTACGGAAGTAATGTTATTAATTCCAAATATGTTACTTTCCAACATCATCCGGATGCTAATACAATTGATGTATTTTTTAATGTGAAATTGGTAGGATTGGCTCCAACCGAAGACTTAAAATTCAAGGTTGGCACAGTAGAACCTAAATCGGATACAGATGATGGAACCGTACCTGCTACTGCCGATGAATACCAATTGGAAACCGAACAGATATTCCATAAAGGAAAATATGAAGATCAGGTAAAGGTTACTTTAAAGAAAAGTGCCCGAATGGACAATCAAACCGTTAAATTGATTTTGCGTATTGAAGCCAACGAAAACTTCGGACAGGCTAATTACTTGGACTATAAAATAGTTGAGTCTCTGAATGCTACCATTACATTCGATAACAAGATTTCTAAGCCAACATGGTGGGATGATGATATTGTTATCAATTACTTGGGTGAGTGGACTTCGGCTAAATATCGCTACTTTATACAAAGTTGTAACGGTGAGGTTTACGACCTTAGTGAATTATCTGGTACCCAGAAGATGGAGTTGGCTATCAAATTTAAAGATGATATCGAAGCTAATGGTTGGACCGAAGATGATGGAAGTCCTATAGTATTACCAATTTACTAAATATGAATAATTATGAGTAAATATACTTTATATACCATTATGGCTGTTCTGCAGATGTTTCTGTGTACAGCTTGTTACGAAGACAAAGGTAACTATGACTACAAAGACTTACCTAAAGTAGTATACAACAATAAATACGACCCTTATGTGCTCATAGATGAAGATGGAAATGAAGATACAGCCCCAGGTTATCTTACACTTCGTTATGGTGAGACCATAAAAATAAAGCCAAGCTACAAACTTTCTAAAGATGCGGATATCGAATTGAAATTTACTTGGATTTTACGCAGTGATGATAAAAATCAAGAAGATATCGTATTGGGACACGAAGAAACGCTGGAGTGGAAAGCCGATGAAGCGATGAAAGGAAAATTGCTCCTCGATATTGAAGATGCCACTAACGGTACTCATTTCTTATCTAATATCAGTATTGAAGTTACCGATCCTTATGCCGGTTTGGGATTATTGGTACTGAGTGATAAAGATGGAAAGAAAATGCTTTCGTTTGTTACTTCTCCATATTCTGACGAAGAACAAGATAAAGAACCTTTTGAGGAGTTCATCAATCTCTATGAGGAAGTTAACAAAGAACCATTGCCCAACAATGTCATTAAAATACACGAGCATTATCGTAAAGAGGGTAATAGTAGTGGAGCGCCTACAATGCAGATGGCAGTATGCGATGACCAACTGATAGATTTCAGTACTTCTCTTTTCAAGGAAGAGATACGTTCTGATCAGTTCTTCTCTACTCCAATAAAAAATATTCGTGATGTACTGTTCATGCAGTGGCTCGACTTGGTAGTAGATGATAAAGGACAAGTTTATCAGCGTCGTAAAACTACAGACCAATTGTTCCACTCTCAGAAATTCCTTAGCGAGCCTGTAAAATATAATGGTGAGGTGCTCGAAGGTATTAAGATTATACCTGGTCTCTTTTGCGGAAGCGGTCGTGGTGTAGCTTTGCTTTACGATAGTAAGCATGGCCGCTATTTGACTATGAGCAACCAGAAATTTTATAACTTCCAAACTGATAAGGATGATAGCTATGTAGGTAAGATTTGTGAAATGGTATCAGAAAGCAGCAGTGGATGGCCGAAAGACTTCACACCATTGTCTGATATGAGCGATTATGACCTTATTTATACGGGCTCTAACAATAGAACCGATGATTGGGGTGGATGGCAATGTGTTTCCATTATTCGTGAGAAAGCAACTGGCACTTATTATTGGCAGAAGTTTGAAATAACACATGGATACCATAGCCCTGACATATATGTAACCAATATGGAACAAGGTGTATTGCCCGATGCATTGTCTTCAATTATCACTGCTGATACTAAATTTGCTTTGCCCGACATGTTAATGACTTTCAGCGGTAAAAGTCATCCTTACCTATTTGCAGCTTGCGGAAACGACCTTTATCTGTACGATTTGGAAGATATGACAGGTGGTGTATCTAGAGCGTTGACATTTGATAGTCCTATTACCGCTATATGCTGCGACCGTTATTCGGGTAGCTTTATAACAGTGGGATTGGAAGACGGAAGTCTCTATACTCTTCGTACTAACGGTGCCAAGAATCATTGGAGCTGGGCAGAAAAGAGTTGGTTGGTTCGTAACTACATAGCTCCCGGTAAATTGGGTAAAATACAGGGGATATATTACAAATCCGATGGAGACATAGTTAATTTGGATTAAACAGATATTATTAACAGCAAACAGCAAGGGGATGCAAATCTATCAAGAAGCATCCTCTTGCATGTTTTGTTTTCTAACTTAATTATAATTTATGAAACATTTATTGCATGGAGTTTTTGCAGCATTCCTTTTAGTGTGCTGTAGCTTCCAGTCCATCATGGCACAGCCGATGCAGCAAGTACCTGTGGACAAAAAAGTCCGTATCGGTAAATTGAATAACGGATTGACCTACTACATTAGGCATAATGCACTGCCCGAAAAACGTGCTGAGTTCTATATCGCACAGAAAGTAGGTTCTATCTTGGAAGAACCACAACAGCGAGGCTTGGCTCACTTCTTGGAGCACATGGCTTTCAACGGAACTAAGAACTTCCCAGGTGATGAAAAAGGACTGGGTATTGTGCCTTGGTGCGAAACTAAAGGTATCAAGTTTGGAACAAACCTCAACGCATATACTGGGGTAGAACAAACAGTGTATAATATCAGCAATGTGCCTACCGAAAATGTCAACGTAGTAGACTCTTGCTTGCTTATTTTGCACGATTGGTCGAGCGCAATCTTGTTGGCCGATAAGGAAATCGATAAAGAACGTGGTGTTATCCGCGAAGAATGGAGAAGCCGTAACAGCGGTATGCTTCGCGTCATCACCAACGCACAAAGCGTGATTTATCCTAATTCAAAGTATTCAGACTGTATGCCTATCGGAAGCATTGATGTTATCAATAACTTCCCTTATAAAGATATTCGTGATTACTATGCAAAATGGTATCGTCCTGACTTGCAGGGTATCATCATTGTGGGCGACATTGATGTAGATAAGATTGAAGCCAAATTGAAGAGCATATTTGCTGATGTAAAAGCACCGGTAAATCCTGCCAAACGTGTTTATTATACAGTAGAAGACAACCAAGATCCTATCATTTATATTGGAACCGATAAAGAGTTGAAAACTCCGTCGGCTACTTTCTATTTTAAGCACGATGCAATTCCCGACTCAATCAAAAACACCATTAGCTATTATGCTACACAGTACATTTATAGCATGGCACTGTCAATGCTGAACGATCGTCTGGGCGAAATTGTTCAAACAGCTAATCCTCCGTTTACTGGCGCTAGCGCAGGTTATGGCGAATTTTTGTTGGCTAACACCAAAGAAGCTTTCACTCTGGCTGTAGGTAGCAAGTTGAACGGACTGGAACCTGCAATGAAGCGAGTTCTTGAAGAAGCCGAACGTGCACGTCGTTTCGGATTTACAGCAACAGAATACGAACGCGCGCGCATTAACTATCTTGAAGGCATGGAAGCAGTCTACAAGGAACGCGAAAAAATGAAAAGCGGTTCATACGTTAGCGAGTATATTAATAATTTCATCAACAATGAACCTATTCCGGGTATAGAATTTGAATATATGCTGTCAAAGCAGTTGGCACCGCAGATTTCTGTAGAAATGGTGAACAAAGCTATGCAGCAGTTCATGACAGAAAACAATCAGGTTGTTTTGGTGGCTGGTCCTGAGAAGGAATGCGTGAAATATCCTACTAAGGAAGAGATTATTGCTTTGCTTAAGAGCGTTAAGTCTTTCAAACTGGAACCATACGTAGACAAAGTGTCTAACGAACCTCTGATTTCGGAAGATATTAAAGGCGGAAGCATTGTTTCAGAAAAGCCGGGTCAAATATATGGCTCAACTAAGTTGGAACTCTCTAACGGTGTGAAGGTATATGTTAAGACTACAGACTTCAAGGCCGATCAGATTATAATGAAAGGTACAAGCTGGGGAGGCTCAAGCTTATTCCCTGATAAAGATATTATCAATATCTCTAATTTGAGTTCTGTAGCTCTGATAGGTGGTATCGGAAAATTCAGCACCATCGACTTAGATAAGGCTTTGGCAGGTAAGCGCGCTTCTGTAGGTTCTGGTATCGGCGGTATGACTGAAATTGTTTCTGGTTCTTGCTCTCCTAAGGATTTCGAAACCATGATGCAGCTTACTTACCTTACCTTTACTTCTCCTCGTAAAGACCAGGAAGCTTTTGAATCATATAAGGCTCGTTTGAAAGCACAGCTTCAGAATAGAGATGCCAATCCGATGACAGCTTTCCAAGATACTGCCAGACTTGTAATGTACGGAAAACATCCGCGCATCATCAAGATGACAGAAGATATGGTAGATAAAATTGATTATGACCGTATCATCGAAATGTATAAAGATCGTTTCAAAGATGCCAGCGACTTTACATTCTATTTTGTTGGAAATATCAATCTTGAAGAGGTAAAACCGTTGATTGCTAAATATCTTGGTGGTCTGCCTGCTATCTATCGCAAGGAAACATTCAAGGATAATAAGATGTATATCCGCAAGGGTGTACACTCTAAAGAATTTGCCAAGAAACAAGAAACTCCGATGGCTACTATCGCTACAATGTACAGCGGCAAGTGTAAGTATGACTTGCGTAACAACATTATAGTAAGCTTCTTGGAGCAAGCTTTGGATATGGTTTACACAGCCGAAATCCGTGAAAAGGAAGGTGGTTCTTATGGCGTTAACTGTGATGTAAGTTTGACTAAATATCCTAAGCCGGAACTTACTTTGCAAGTTTCATTCCAAACAGACCCTGCTAAGAAAGACAAAATGGCCGAAATCGTGGAAGAACAGCTTCAGAAGATGGCTAAAGAAGGTCCTATTGCCGAGCATATGCAGAAGATTAGAGAATATATGTTGAAGAAGTACAAAGACGTGCAGAAAGAAAACGGCTATTGGCTCAACAATTTGGATTCTTACTTCTACACCGGTTTCGATAGCACTAAGGGATATGAAGAACTCCTCAATACTATTTCAGCCAAAGATGTACAGAACATGTTGGCTAAGTTGTTGAAACAGCATAATAGAATTCAGGTAGTGATGACTGTTCCCGAAGAAGACAAAGAAGCTTCTGCTAAGTAAGCATTTTATAAACTACAGGAGCTAATCTTTTATATATAATAATAGCGGCTGTAACTATAAACTTTAATAGTTGCAGTCGCTATTATTTTGTTTAATCCATTAAGATGGCTTGTAGTATTAGAACTCTGTAAATATCTTAACAGAGTCGTCTCACTTCGACCGATACGCACGCTCACAACAGTCGGTACGAGCGCTCACATCGACCGTTATGAACGCTCGTATCGGTCGGTATGAGACGACTTTATTAAAAATACTGGTTTTTATTTATTGGGAGTATCCCAAACTTTAGTTTCGCTGCATTTGATATCTGTCCATTGATTACCGCACTTCAGTTTGAAATCGCCTTTTTCCAATCGCCATTTGCCATCGTAACCTACGAATGCCAGGTCACTGCCTTTCAGTTGCATGGTTACGGTTTTGGCTTCACCCGGTTTGAGCGATATTTTTTCGAAATTGCGCAGGCGGATATTATCGGGAGTAGTGCTGGCTACCAAATCTTTTGAGTATAGCAGTACACTTTCTTTTCCGGCTACTTTTCCTGTGTTGGTTACATCAACGCTAACATTAATAATGTCATTGGCGGTAAATGTGTTTTTGTCTACTTTCAGGTTAGAGTAACTGTAAGTGGTATAACTCAGTCCGTATCCGAACTCCCACTGTACATCCATTACCGAGTCGTAGTTATAGTTTCCACCCATCTGACCCATGTTTTCACAAGGCTTATAGTCGTAGTTGGCAAGCGCATTGATGTATTTAGGATAAGTAAAAGGCATCTTTCCGCTGAAGTTAGCGTCTCCCGCAAGCAGGTTGGCAAGAGCGTCACCACCATAGTTGCTGGGCAACATTACATTTACTACTGCCTTTGCCAACGGAACGATGTCGTTTATGATACGTGGACGACCTTGATTCAATATCAAGATAACGGGCTTTCCGGTAGCGGCGAGAGCCTTTACCAGATTACGTTGGTTTTCCGAGAGTGTAAGGTCGGTAAGATTTCCTGGAGTTTCGCAGTAAGAGTTTTCTCCGATGCAGGCAATGATTACATCTGCACGGCTTGCAGCGTCTACCGATTTATTTATTTCCGGCTGATTCTCTTCCCACCAGTTGTCGTCTTTATAAGGAGCATAAGTCACTCCCGGTTCGTAGATAATGTTCTCTTTACCGTATTTGTTGCACAATGATTCATAGATGGTATTATATGCGCCAGCGAATTCATCGGCACGATGTCCCTGCCAACTGTACGACCAACCTCCATTGAGGCAACGCATAGAGTTGGCGTTAGGACCGGCAAGCAGAATCTTTGTTCCCTTGGCAAGCGGAAGGATATTACCCTCGTTTTTCAGTAGGATTTCCGATTCTTCGGCTGCCTGTAGAGCTACACGGGCAAATTCTTCGGAACCGAACTTTTTGTATTTGCGGATATCCCAATAAGGATTATCGAATAATCCCAAGCGATATTTAAGACGTAATACGCGGGCTACCGCATCGTCAATACGGCTCATTGGTACTTCTCCCTCTTGTACAAGCTCTTTCAGGTAGTCGCAGAAGCTTACTTCGTATGGAACCATAGACATGTCGATACCGGCATTGATGGCAATTTTTACCGCTTCCTTCTTGGAGGCAGCGATATGGTCGCGCGAATACAAGTTGTTGATGTCAGCCCAATCGGTTACTATCATTCCGTCCCAGTTAAGGTCTTCTTTAAGCCATTGAGTCAGCAGTTCGCGGTTGGCATGAAAAGGCAGTCCGTTATTTACTCCCGAATTGACCATCACGCTTAATGCACCCTGACGGATAGCAGCCAGATGAGGAGCGAAATGTTTTTCGCGCATATCGCTTGGTGAGATAGCGGATGGCGTACGGTCTTTACCCGACACCGGAACACCATATCCCATATAATGTTTCATGCAGGCTGCCACATTATATTCGCCTATATGATTAGGGTCGTTTCCTTGGAAACCTCTAACAGAAGCCTTTCCCATTTCTGCATTCACGTAGCAGTCCTCACCGTAGTTCTCCCACATGCGCGACCAGCGCGGGTCACGTCCTAAGTCGACTACCGGAGCATACGTCCAAGGAATACAGCCCGCCTTGGTTTCGTAAGCTGAGATGGCTGCCGCCTTTTCTGTCAGTTCACGGTTGAAAGCGGCTCCCATATTTACACCCTGCGGAAACATGGTTCCGTCGAGCGTATAAGTTGTTCCATGAATCTGGTCTACACCATATATACAAGGAATTCCGATTTCTTTCATCGATAAGTCCTGAATTTGCTTTATGGTCTCTGCCCATTTCTCTTTTTTCTGCGCTATGCTCAGCGGAACATTCAGCAGTGAGCCTACCTTATATTTTCCTATTACGGTATTCAGCTTTTCTTGGCTCAGCGTAAATCCATTCTTCTTGCTCGCATCAAAATCGGTCACTACATCGATTGTAATCTCGCACATCTGACCCACTTTCTCTTCGAGAGTCATTTTCTTAAGCCATTCCTGAATATGCGCTTCTATAACCGGATCCGAAGGAATTGCCGGTTTCGGGGTTTGTCCTCCTGCTGATAGGCAGATGCCGGAACATAAAACGGTTGCCAGTGTCAGCTTCTTTAAGTTTTTCATAATTAGTGTATTTTAGTGATTAGTATTATCTTGTATTATGAGCTTGCTCTGGTTACAAAGATATTAAATATTAGCAGGTTGTATTAGCTCTTTTGTTTCATGTAGCTAACTATTTTATTCCCTATGGGGTAATTAAATGTTTTCAATTAGGAGCCTAAATGTTTCAGAATGGCCTTTGCCATATACCTATATATATTAATGTGTGCGGAAAACATTATTTTTGTTGAGTAAAATCAAGTGTTGAATGTAATCTATAATATCGTTTTTACTATGAAACTTTTAGTTTGGTTGTTTTTATTATTGGCTGGTGTTGGCCCGGTTCAAGCCGCAGGAACTAGAATCTTGTTCATCGGTGATTCCATTACGGATGGTAATTGGGGGAATAGCGATGGTAGCGCCCAACCTTCTTCTGCCCGCAATCATTGGGACATGAATCATATTTACGGCAGCGGATATATGTATCTGTGCGCTTCGTATTATCAAAGCTATTATCCCGATTGCGAATACCAATTCTTTAATCGAGGAATCAGCGGAAATACTATATACGATTTAAAAAGTCGGTGGAAAGAAGATGCCGTGTCTATACATGCCGATATTGTTTCTATATTGATAGGTACGAATGATATAAATTCTTATTTAGGCAGTAAAAGTGCTGAACCTTTTGATTTCTCTTCATGGGAGCAGACATATAGAAATTTGCTGGACAGTCTGCGGTGTGATAACCCACAAGTGAAGATAGTATTGGGCGAACCATTTACTCTCTGTACTGGGAATATGAAAAAGACCGAAGACTTTGCTTTGCGCGATAGCTTGATTCAGCGTTTGGGAGATATCACCCAGCGGATAGCCGATGATTATGGAGCTGTATTTATACCTTACGCTTCCATGTTTCACCGTTTATTTAATGACAATCCGAAATTGCCCGATACTTACTGGATATGGGATGGAATTCACCCCACACCTGCCGGACATAGACGTATGGCGGATTTATGGATGGAAAAAGTAGGGAAGTATCATATTTTACCTTCAAAAGATGAATAATTCCCCCATTGTGCACCTTTATACGGCCAATATCGCTTAATATCATATATTGACCGTATAACTGCTTGATTTTTAATAGGGGTATTAAAAGTTATAAAAAGGTGACAGAAACAAAAGATACCCTAGGGCGAAACAAATACGTACCTTTATGGCGTTTATTTTTATCTTACTTTGCTGCCGTTGATGAAAAACGCAGCAAATATAACTTTAAAAATAAACTTTAATTTTAAGCAATGTACCATGAGTAAACACTTATTCTTTAAATGCACAAAGGTGCATCTATGTGGTCTTGCAATGGTAATACTACTATTGTTCTTGCCTTCGATGGCAATAAAGGCTGTTTCTCAGAGTTTGACAGTTTCGGGTGTTGTTACTTCGGCAACCGACAAGATGCCTTTAATAGGTGTCAGCGTCTTAGTGAAAGGAAGTACTAACGGCACTATTACAGACATTGACGGAAATTACTCTTTGGGAGTAAAGAAAGGTCAGACTTTGGTTTTCTCTTACATAGGTTTTGTTACACAGGAAAAGGTTGTGACCGACCAGAAGACAATCAATGTTGAAATGAAAGAAGATACCGAAACCCTAGAAGAAGTTGTGGTAGTAGGTTATGGCGTTCAGAAGAAAAAACTCGTAACCGGCGCTACGGTGCAGGTGAAAGGTGAAAATCTGGCTAAGATGAATACCAACAGTCCTCTGCAGGCTATGCAGGGTCAGACTCCGGGTGTGAACATTTCTTCTACTTCGGGTCAGCCGGGTTCGGATATGAAAGTAAGTATTCGTGGTTTGGGTACTGTGGGAAACGCTTCTCCTCTTTATTTGATAGATGGTGTGGGCGGTGATATCTCTACATTGAACCCTGCCGATATTGAAAGCATCGACGTATTGAAAGATGCTGCTTCTGCTGCTATCTACGGTGCACAGGCTGCCAACGGTGTAGTTTTGATTACTACCAAATCAGGAAAAGAAGGTAAGGCACAGATTGCTTTCGACGCATATTACGGTGTGCAGAATGTAGGTAGAAAAACTAATATGCTGAATGCTCAAGAGTACATGACTATCATGGACGAGCAGGCAGTCAATTCTGGTGGTGCTCCTTACGACTGGAGTTCATTCAAAAGCATTTATGACGCTAACGGAAACGTCTATGATACAAATTGGGTAGAGTCAATGTTTAAGGATAACGCTCAGACACAGAGCTATACATTGGGTGTTACAGGCGGATCTAAGACATCTACTTACGCTTTGTCTTTAGGATATATGAGCCAGGAAGGTATTGTAGGCGGTAAAGATGTTTCAAATTATGAACGCTATAATTTCCGTGTCAATTCGGAACATAAAATTTTCAAAGATTCAGATCTGTTGAAGATCGGTGAACAGGTAAGCTTTGTTTATAAGCTAAATAACGGAGTTGCAGTAGAAAATCAATATAACAATACATTAAGAAGTGCGTTCAGTACTTCTCCTTTGTCGCCTATTTATAGCGATAATAACATTTACGGTTCTCCTTATAATGATAATACCAATTCCGATTGGTATAACGGCGAGGGCAACCCTTACGGATCGATGATGACAAAAACAAACAACGAAAACAAAAACGCAGTTTTCTCTGGTAATGTTTATGCGGAATTGCAACCCATCAAGAATTTAAGACTTAGAACTGTGTTCGGTGCTGTTTACGGCTCTTCAGAATATCGTAGATTTGAGCCGATGTATCAGTTCTCTATTTACGATTACAACAATACACGTACATCGGTTTCTCAAAATGTAAATCACAGTTTGGGAATGACTTGGACTAATACAGCTGCTTACAACTGGAATGTGAAAGACCATGCGTTCAATGCGTTGGTAGGTATGGAGGTTTATCAGTATTCAGGAACTTACCTTGCTGCCGGCACAGGCTCATTGAGAGAAGGATTTGACGATTGGAATCACGCTTACGTATCAAACGGTACCGCTTCGAGCGCAGACAATGGAATGTCGGCTAGCGGATATCCTCATGACGAAAGCCGCTCTGTTTCTTATTTCGGACGTTTGGGATGGAACTGGAAAGAGACTTATATGATTAACGCTACCTTGCGTGCCGACGGCTCTTCTAAGTTTGCAAGAGGCAACCGCTATGGTGTATTTCCTTCGGTATCTGCCGGATGGACTATCTCGAACGAGAAATTTATGGAGAATACTCAGAGTTGGCTCGATTTCTTGAAGTTGCGTGCCAGCTGGGGACAGGTAGGTAATCAGAATATCAAAAATTATCAGTATACTACTCCTATTACTTCTGCCAACACATATTATACATTCGGTACAACTCCCGGAGCTTCAGCTCAGGCTCCTTATTGGGGTGCTTACCCAAGCCGCTTGGCTAATTCTGAAATAACATGGGAAACTTCAGAGCAGACTAACGTTGGTATTGATGCGCGTTTCTTAAGTAGCCGCTTGAGTTTGACTGCCGATTTCTATATCAAAACTACAAAAGACTGGTTGGTTAAGGCTCCTATCCTTGCTACAGCAGGTACAGGTGCTCCATATATCAATGGTGGAGATGTAAAGAACACAGGTATTGAGTTGGCTTTTAGTTGGAACGATCAGATAGGAAAGGATTTTAGCTACAACGTAGGTATCAACGGAGCTTACAATAAGAATAAAGTAGGCAATATCCCTAACGAAGATGGTATTATTCACGGAGACATAAATATGTTGTACGATAACTCTCTTGAATTTTACCGTGCACAGAATGGACATGCCATCGGTTACTTCTGGGGATATCAAACTGCAGGTATTTTCCAAAACAAGGAGCAGATAGCTAACTGGAATGCAGATGGAAAACACGGAATTTTGCAGGCCGATCCTCAGCCGGGTGATGTAATCTATGTAGATCAGAACCAAGATGGCATTATCGATAATAATGATAAAGTCGATTTGGGCAAGGGTACTCCCGATTTTACTTATGGCTTTAATTTAGGCTTTAACTATAAGAATTTCGATTTCTCATTGGTTGCCTACGGTGCCGCTGGCAATAAGATTGTGCAGTCTTTTAGAAATCACGCAAATAGCAAGGCTAATTACACTACCGCTATATTGGATAGATGGACTGGCGAAGGAACTTCTAACAGAATGCCTCGTGTAACAAATACCAATATCAACTGGCAGTTCTCAGATTTGTATATGCAAGATGGCGATTATCTTCGTATCAGTAACATTACGTTGGGATATGATTTCGCTAAGTTGATGAAGGTTAAGGCTATCAGTCAGGCTCGTTTGTATTTGCAGGTACAGAATGCGTTTACATTCACTAAGTACGACGGCATGGATCCTGAAATTGGTTACGGAACTTCCGATTGGGTTTCTGGCATCGACTTAGGATATTATCCTCGTCCACGTATCTTCTTGGTTGGCGTTAATTTGAAATTCTAATGTAAAACACTAAAAGAACATTTTTATGAACAATATTAAACTATATATATTCGGATTGGCATTGGCTTCTATGGGGATGACTTCGTGTTCTGCAAGCTTCCTTGATGTAGAGTCAAAAAAAGAATCAACTTCCGATAATTTCTATCGTACGGAGAATGACGCATGGCGTGCATTGATAGGTTGTTACGATGGATGGCAGTGTACAAGCTCTTGCGCTCAGTGTGCGTTCTATTTCGCTTCAGAAGTCATGGCAGACGAGTGCTTTGCCGGTGTAGGAAATACAGACCCGCGTAATTTTCAGGTACTAGACCGCTTTGATGTCAATCAGTCACCTTCGGATATGAACATCTTGGAGACTGAATGGAAAAATTACTATGCGGCAGTATACCGTTGCAACGAATTGCTGGCTCACGAAGGTCAGATATCTTGGGGCAGCGAAGAAACCAAGGGAACTTATTTGGGCGAATGCCATGCCATAAGAGCCTTGTGTTATTTTGATATGGTACGTTTGTGGGGAAATATTCCTTTGTTTACTGAGCCAGTAAACGAAAACCGTGCGCAAGCTAATCCTGACGAAGTGTACAATGTGATATTCAGCGATTTGCTGTATGCAGTCAATAACATTCCTGTCACAGCTTACCCTAAGAGTGCGGCAGCTTCTAATGACGGACACATTACCAAATATGCTGCATCTGCCCTTTTGGCAAGAGTATATCTGTATTATACAGGTTATTATGGAAAAGAACCTCAGGTAGATGGCGTTACCAAGAGCACTGTATTGCAGGGACTTGAAGACTTTATCGCCGTAGCCGAATCGGAAGGATATGGATTGGTAGACGAGTTTAAGAATCTATGGCCCGCCGCTTCTACTTCATGGGCTTTCAATAAGAGCACTGGTGGTTACGAAGAGACTTGTACTTACGCAGGCGACGGTAACAAAGAAGTGGTTTTGGCGCAGAAATTCAATTATACTCAAGATTATGACGGCAATAATGAAGGAAACCGTTGGTTGGTTTACATGGGATTGCGTAACTATTTAGGACATGCTCCTTATGGAAGAGGATGGGGTGGATGTACCGTTAATCCTAAGATGTGGACCGCATACGGTACTGGCGACGAGCGTCGTAGTGCTTCCATCATTAATGTTGAAGGCGAAGGCATCTTTAAAGATAGTAATTACGAACCTTCTTATAAGGATCAGCGTGAATACACTGGATATTCGGTAAAGAAATATACTCCTATGTCTAAATGGAGTAAAGATGAGGCCAGCGGTGCTTGGACTTTGGTAGACGAAGTGTCTGGTTTGGGAAAAGGAGATTTCCAGATTTCTCAGTATCAGGATTTCATCGTGATGCGTTATGCCGATGTATTGCTGATGGCAGCAGAGTTAGGTAGCTCTAACGCGCAGGATTATTTGAATAAAGTACGTCAGCGTGCATATTCTTCGAAAGATGACGAAGGCAGCTTGGTTGTTTCAAGCAATTATCGTGAACTTACCGCTACTAAAGAAAACATCATGAATGAACGTATGCTGGAATTCGCATTCGAAGGACTGCGCTACTGGGACTTGTTGCGTCAGGGTGTAAACTATGCGGCTTCTCAGATAGCTACTAACACCCCTGTAACCAGTGGCGGAAATCCTGATAATGTTACTATCAAAGAGTCTGATGTCGTTAAGAAACAGGGACTTTCTCAGATTCCTAATAATCAGATAACATTGTCGAATGGTGTATTGAAACAAAATGAAGGCTGGAATTAAAAACACTTAGAGTTATGAATAAACTTATATCTAAATTATATATCGCATGGCTGATTATAACAGCAGGACTGTTTGCGTCATGTTCTCCTAATTCCTTTGAACTTGAAGGAAAGGATGTTACTGTAGACGATTTGGTAGAAGGAATAGCTTTTTCTATCACTCACGATAAGGATAATCCTAATATTATTCATCTTAAGAGCTTGATGCCTTCAAACTATCAGGTTTGTTGGCAGCATCCTCAAGGCAGAAGTCAGGAAAGAGAAGTTACGCTGCAGATGCCTTTTGAAGGTAAATATGAAGTGACTTTCGGTGTTCAGACCCGTGGCGGACTTGTTTATGGTAATCCTGCATCGTTTCAGATTGAGGGCTTCTGCGCAGACTTTGTAAACGATGACTTGTGGACTTACCTTACAGGTGGTGTCAATAATGAAAAGGTATGGATATTCGATAACGGTTCTTATGGATACGCTGCCGGAGAACTGACTTATGCCGACCCAAGCACTACGGTAGAATGGAATAACTGGAGCGCTAACTGGGATCCGGGAGTAGGTCATACTGGCGATAATGATATTTGGCAGAGCACCATGACATTTTCTCTGAAGGGTGGAGCTAATGTTGCTGTATATAATTCTTCTTCTAAAGCAACTACTTCGGGTACGTTCATGCTTAATACAAGCAATCATACTATATCGTTTACCGACTGTGAACTGCTTCACACTCCTTCTTGGAGCGATAGAACCGCTAACTGGGGTCGCGACCTGAAGTTGCTTGAGTTGGACGAAAATCACATGCGCATCGGTGTGTTGCGTGATAACAGCGAAGGTCCGTGGTGGCTTATCTGGAACTTCGTTTCAAAAGAATATGCCGATAATTATGTGCCCGAAGACAAACCCGATCCGGAACCTGTTCTCCCTGACGGATGGAAAGACATCGTATCAGAAGTGGTGACAAGCAAGATTAAATGGACTATGTCGGCAGATGTACCTTTCGATTGGGCTAATCTTGACGGAAGTTTGATGAATAACTTTACTGCTGGTAATTATCCTGACTGGGCAACTCCTGTAAGCGGATTGGATAAGTTGGCTATGACACTCGACTCAAAAGCTATGACTTATGAGTTCTCTATGCCCGACGGTACTACAGCAAGCGGTACTTATACATTGGACGATAAAGGAACTTATAAATTCAGTGGAAGTGTGCCTTCTTATCATATAGGCGGAGGTAACATTATGTTTGCTGCCGATAATAATAATCAGTTGCGCATTTTGAGCATTGAGTCTGCTGCCGGTCAGGTATTGGGCATGTGGCTTGGTGCACGCAGCTCTGAGAAAGATGAATATCAGGCATTCCACTTCGTTCCTAATGCTGGTGGAGGTTCTTCACAGCCCGAAGCTACAGCGATAGCCGTAGATAATTCCAAACTGGTTTGGGGACATCTGGAAGGTGACAAGAACAACTTCCGTGTAGAACTCTATAACATGTATGGTGCAACTGCTTCTGCTTCTCCTATTGATGCGGCAAGTATAGCTTTCGATTATTCTATGGAGCTGACATTTACCATCAGTGGACTTACTGGAGACGCTGCTACTAAAGAATACGACGCCGGACTTATGTGCATAGCAAACGGATGGTGGCCTTCTTACTCTGGAACAAGCGATGTAAAGGTGAAAGGTGATGGAACTTACACCATCAAGATGAAACCCGAAGCCGCTTATAATGGCGTGATTGTATTTGTAATCGATATATTCGAGATGTTCAGCGATATAGCCGATCCGGATGCAGTCAAAGTCGTTATTGATAGTTTGAAGATATTGTAATTCTTAATTATTATCCATAATAAGTTATGAATAAGATGTTTATTTGTTTTCTGCAAGTTTTTGCATGCGTCATGAGTTTGTTCTTGGGAGCTTGCTCTGAAGATGACGCTGCAGAGGCTCCATATTTGAAGATCTCTAAAGAGGAACTTGTCTTTGGAAAGCATGAGGGCGAAACTCTTTTGTATATACAGTCTAATGCGGCTTATGAAGTTGTTTCTGATGCTGCGGATTGGTGTACTGTAGTTCAGCAGGCTTCTACTTCTCAAAAGACAGCCAAATACTTGGTGCATGCTACTGAGAATCCTACTACAGAAAACCGTACGGCGGTTATTTCTATAAAGGGTGCCGAAATAAGCGGAACGGTGAAAGTTCAGCAGACGGCTAACGACTTGTTGCAGATAGAGCAGCGCGATTATACTTTGCCAGGCGAAGGTGGTGAGTTTTCTGTACAGATGCAGACCACGGGCGACTGTCAGGTAACTATTGGAGCCGATTGGATTAAGCGTGTTGAGTCGCGCTCGGTAGAATCGCGCACCATGACTTTCGTGGCAAATCAGAATGCTTCGGGAGAAAAGCGTACGGCTACCATTTCGTTTACTTTGGATAACCTGACTGAGTCGGTAACAGTGACTCAAGAAGCAATCTCTATTCCTGAAGCCGACAAGACCGGCATGGAACACGATGCTGCGGAGTTGATGAAAAACATCAAAATAGGATGGAATCTTGGTAACTCGCTCGAAGCAACAGGAAGCGAAACCGCTTGGGGTAATCCGGCTACTACGCTTGCCATGATAAACAAGATTAGTGAGATGGGATTTAACGCAGTGCGTATTCCGTGTGCATGGAATCAGTACCTGAGCGATGAATCAACTTACGAGATTAAGACTTCGTGGTTACAGCGTGTAAAAGAAGTAGTTGACTACTGCATCCAGAATAATCTGTATGTAATTCTTAATATACACTGGGATGGCGGATGGCTTGAAAACGATATCCCTAACGGTTATAGTGAGACTGTAAACACCAAGCAGAGTGTATTGTGGAAACAGATTGCTACTTATTTCCGCGATTATGATGAGCATCTCATCTTTGCCGGATGCAACGAGCCTAATGTGGAGAATGCCGACGATATGTCTGTACTTCTGAAATACGAGCAGACTTTTGTTGACGCGGTAAGAGCTACCGGCGGAAAGAACGTATACCGTAACCTGATTGTTCAGGGACCAGCTACAGATATTGACAAGACTATGCAGTATATGAACACTTTGCCTGTAGACGCTACTCCTAACCGTTTGAGCGTAGAGGTTCATTATTACAGCTCTTGGAAGTTCTGCGGAATGGAAAAAGATGAAAGTTGGGGTAAGGCCTTTTACTTCTGGGGTGCTGAGAATAAGAAATATGCTACCGGTACCTATGAAGGAAGATGGGATAATACATGTGGTGAAGATTATATCCAAGCTCAGTTCAAGAAGTTGAAAGAGCGATTTACCGATAAGGGTATTCCGGTTGTAATAGGAGAATTTGCGGCTATCCGACGTACTTTATCCGACGAACAGGCTCAGAAGGGACATGATTTGTCGAGGGCGGCTTTTGATAAATGTGTTGTGCGCGAAGCTAAAGCCCACGGTCTGGTGCCGTTCTACTGGGATAGAGGCGACGGAGTCCTCAATCGTAAGTCTCTTACAATTTATGATGAATTAGAGTATAATGGATTGATGGAAGGTCTCAAATAACACTTCGTTATCTGTCTTAATCTTTTGGGGGTATGTAGAAATACATGCCCCTTTTTAATGAAGATATTATAGAAGTTGTCTCACTTCGACCGTTACGAGCGCTCACACCGACCGAAGTAAGACGACTTTGTTTAATAATTTCAGTAACCTTTTTATAGAGTCGCGCTTTTTGAATTGTTGAAGTCCGTAAAATGGGATGTAAGATTTGCTTGCTTTGTAAAAAAATGTTTTCTTTGCCTTACAAACAACTATAAGATATGGTCAGAATATACACTTTAATAGCTTTGCTTTTTTCACTGCTATCCCTGCATGCGCAGTCGTTCATGTTTAAGCATCTTGAAGTTTCCGACGGACTGTCGAATAACTCGGTACGGTGTATTCATAAAGACCGTGACGGACTTATGTGGTTTGGAACATTAGCAGGATTGAACCGCTATGATGGATATACGTTTAAAGCCTTTACCCGTCAGGAACACGAGAAAAATACTCTTCCCGATAACTTTATAGACGATATAGTAGAATTGCCCGATGGACAATTCTGGGTTAGAACGGCTAAGGGTTATGCATTGTTCGACAAGGCTAAAGAAGAGTTCCATACAGATTTTGGCAAGCTTATGGCTTCGCTCGGAAGTAAAGGAGTACCGGGTGAAGTATTTGTTGACTCTAAGGGAATAGAGTGGATTTATGTGATGGGAGAGGGCTGTTACCGGTATGACAAGCAAAGCGGTTCGGCGTGTTTCTCTTTTCAGAAGAATAAATTACCAGAGTCAGGCGTTTCGGATATAGCTGAATGTAAGGATGGCATTCTGCTTGTTTATGATAATGGGCTGTTAGTTTGTATTGACCGTGATAACTTAACCGTAAGATGGATTAAGGAGAATGTAAAGAACGATAATCCGGAAGGCAAGTACTTATGCTATTCTCTGTTTGTGGATAGAGAAGAGTGTATTTGGATATATAGCATCACAGGTGTGTGGGCTTATGATTTGGAGAAAGGAAAATGGCTGGAAGAAGTTACCGAGCGTTGGCGTAATCAGTCTGACTTTGTGCACTGTATTACGCAAGATTCAAAAGGTAGAATATGGATGTCTAAAGATTATAGCGGCATAGATATTTTCACTAAAAAGGACGGACGAATAGTGTCTGTTTGTTCCGATAAAAATTCGGAGCGTAGTTTGTCGCATAACGCTGTCTATACGCTTTATACAGATAGAGATGGAATAGTATGGGCTGGAACTTACAAAAAGGGTGTATCTTATTACGACGAAAGTATATTTAAGTTTGAACTCGACAATGTGGGCGATGTAACCAGTATAGAGCCTGAAGGAAAAGATAAGGCATGGCTTGGAACTAATGAACAGGGGGTTATGCTTTGGAATTATTCTACCCGTCAGGTTGAGAAGCGTTTCGAGTTAGAAAATGAGCCTGTAGTTGCCATGCAGAAGGGTTCTGACGGAAAATTGTGGGTAGGAACCTTTAAAGGTGGACTATATTGCATTGAAGGTTCTGCGGTACGTTCGTTTAAAGCCGGTATAGGCAAGAAACTTCTTAGCGATAATATCTGGGCATTGCAGGAAGACCGTAAAGGTAATATCTGGATAGGCTATTTGGATGCCGGTATTCAATATGTGAATCCTTCTGATTATACATTCCATACTATAGACTTAAAAAAGGCTGGTCTTAACGATAATCATATCGTCTCTTTGTGTTTTACCAATGAAAATGATTTGATGATAGGTACTGCCAGTCAGGGTGTGGCTGTACTCGATGTGGAAAACAATAAGATAAAGACTGTATTGCAGGATAACGGCTCTGTTAGAATTACTCATAATGAAATAAATCAGTTGTTTAAGGATAGTAGGGGACTGATTTGGATTGCTACTCGTGAAGGACTTAATGTATACGACGTAAAGCGTGGAAAAGTAAGAAACATGTCTGATGTAATGCCTGATAATGGGGGAATTATTGCCGGAATAGCGGAAGATAAAAATGGTGACATGTGGGTTACTTCGGCTAGTCAGCTGGTTTATCTTAGCATTAGAAAAGGCAACGATGGCGATTATAATTTTGTTTCGCATGTGTATAATGATAAAGATGGACTTCAGAATTGTGATTTCAATCTTAGATCTATACGTAGATTAAATAATGGAGCCATTTTAGCGGGAGGTTTATATGGTATAAATGTGTTTAGTCCGGAGAATGTTCATTATAATAAATTGCTACCTAAGGTGCTGTTTACCGGACTTTCGTTGTTTGATAAAGAGATACAAGTGGGCGAACGTGTAGACGGACGTGTTTTGTTGCCTGAATCTTTAAACAGTATGGGTAAGCTTACACTGAAATATGCGCAGAATATATTCACCATATCCTTGGCTTCCGATAATTTGCTTTTGCCTGAAAAGACACGATATATGTATCAGCTTAAAGGCTTTAACAAGGAATGGCTTTCTTTGCCCGAAGGCGTGCATACATTGACTTTTACTAACCTAGCACCCGGAAAATATGTTTTGAGTGCGAAAGCTATCAATAGCGACGGCTATATGGGGCAGGATGTATCCAGCCTTGAAATAGAAGTATTGCCTCCGTTCTGGAGGTCTTGGTGGGCTTATCTTCTGTATTCTATGATGGCCGTGGGCTTACTGTTCATGGCGCGTTATCGTTTGTTGAAACGTGAAAGAGAGAAGTTCAAGTTGCATCAGATAGAGCTTGAAGTGGCTAAGAATGAAGAAGTAAACAATATGAAATTCCGCTTCTTTACTAATATCAGTCATGAGCTTCGTACTCCGTTGACGTTAATCATTGCTCCGCTGGAACAGATGCTGAAAGAGTCAGCTCAAGACGAATCAGGAAAAATGCGTTTACAGCTGATGTATCGCAATGCGCATCGTCTGCTTATGTTGGTAAACCAATTGCTCGATTTCCGTAAAGGCGAAATGAGTTCTCATCATTTGTCGCTTTCAGAAGGTGATATCATTACTTACATACAGGGCGTATGCGATTCTTTCTTGTTGATGGCGGATAAGAAGCAAATCAGTTTTTCTTTCTTCCCTGGCGTAGATCATTTTACAATGGCGTTCGATGCCGATAAGGTGGGTAAGATAGTGATGAATTTGCTATCGAACGCATTTAAATATACTCCCGATGGTGGAAGAGTAACAGTGATGGTAGAGCATATTCAGGAAGATTTGGATGTGATAGAAATTAAAGTGGCAGATACGGGCGAAGGTATCAGCGATGAGGATAAGGAGCATATATTCGATCGTTTTTACCAGACAGAAAATGCGGAAACAATGAGCGGTACGGGCATCGGATTGAGCTTGGTGCACGATTTTGTTACTCTGCATGGTGGAGATGTTTCTGTTTTCGATAATATAGGTAAGGGTACTGTATTCGTGGTGCATCTGCCTGTTAAGCACGTTGATGTGCAATTCCATCAGCCTAACTCTTTGCCTGTTCCCGATTTGTTGACTCAAACATCTGAAGCATCGGCAGAAGAGGTTGACAAGAGCAAATTTCCGTTGTTGCTGGTTGTTGATGACAATGACGATTTCCGTCATTTTATGGAGTATAGTCTTGGATTGCAGTATAGGGTGAAATTAGCTTCGAACGGAAAAGAAGCTTGGCATTTCTTGCAGAGTAGCGAAGAAATGCCCGACTTGGTAGTAAGTGATATCATGATGCCCGAAATGGATGGAAATGAGTTGTGCCGTTTAATAAAGCAAGATAAGCGGATGGCGCATATTCCGGTGATTCTGCTTTCTGCCAAGCAAGCTACAGAGTCGAAGGTAGAAGGACTGACTATTGGTGCGGATGATTATGTAACGAAGCCGTTTAACATGACCATCTTGGTTTTACGTATCCGAAAGTTGATAGAGTTGAGCCGTTATAATGCTTCTAAGGGTACTATCGACCCGACTCCGAGCGATATAGTGATTACTTCTTTGGATGAGAAGCTGATAGAAAAGGCCATTAAGTATGTAGAGGATAATATTTCTCGTAGCGACTTGTCGGTAGAAGAGCTTAGCCGTGAATTAGGCATGAGTAGAGTTCATTTATATAAGAAGCTGTTGCAGATAACGGGTAAGACTCCAATAGAATTTATTCGCGTGATTCGTCTTAAACGGGCCGCTCAGTTATTGCGCGACAGTCAGCTGCATGTATCTGAAATTGCTTTTCAGGTAGGCTTTAATAACCCTAAATATTTTAGTCGTTATTTTAAGGAAGAATTTGGTGTTTTGCCATCCGCTTACCAAGAGAAGGAGGTTAGATAACAAATAATACCTAAGTTAGAAACATTTTATAGCCTCGTGTATTAAAAACTCGCCCCTCTATAAAACATTATAAAAGGTTGTTTTATAGTGTTATGCTTAATTTTGCAATACGAGAAAAACGTATTTAGTATTTAACTTTAAGCATAGGTTTATGAATATGAAAAGCATTTCTTACTGCCTGTTGGCAGGATTGATATTGGGCTCTTGTTCGGGCAAGATTTATGAACAGACCGATGATGGAGTCATTGTCAAAGTTCAGAAAAGTGGAGAGCATGGCGCTCGCTTGGTTCGTTTTCAAGTTATGGGCGATAAGTTGATTCATGTATCCGCTACTCCAGAAAATAAGTTTGCCGACTCGCAGAGTCTGATTGTTGTTCCTAAGGAAAAACAAACTCCGTTTACTGTGTCTCAGCAGGGCGATACTGTTGTAGTGTCTACTAAGGATGTTAAGGCTTTTGCTTTATGCTCTACAGGCGAAGTCTGGTTTACTGACGAAAACGGAAAAATGATTCTTCAGGAGAATAAAGGTGGAGGAAAACAGTTTACTCCTATCGAAGTAGAAGGCACTAAAGGATATTCTATACGTCAGGTATTCGAGTCGCCCGATGATGAGGCGTTTTATGGATTGGGTCAGCATCAGGCAGAAGAATTCAACTATAAAGGAAAGAACGAAGAGTTGTTTCAGTATAACACCAAGGTGTCTGTCCCTTTCATCGTGTCGAATAAGAATTATGGTGTTTTGCTCGACAGTTATTCTTTGTGTCGTTTCGGTAATCCTAACGATTATTCTCAGTTGGGAGAGGTTTTCAAACTTTATGATAAAGATGGTAAGGAAGGAGCGTTGACTGGTACTTATGTACCCGATGAAAAGTCGGGCGTTAAGACTCTTGTCCGTCGTGAGCCGTCTCTTTATTTCGAGCACTTGAAGCGCGAAGATTTGTCGAAGGTGGTTAACTTGCCCGAAGGCTTTCCGTTTATGGGCTCGAAGGTAACTTATGAAGGTATGATTGAGCCTTCAGAATCGGGCGAATTTAAGTTTATCCTTTATTATGCCGGCTATACTAAGGTATATATAGACGGTGAGTTGGTAGTTCCCGAACGTTGGCGTACAGCGTGGAATCCTAACAGCTACAAGTTTGCCGTTCAGCTGACAGCAGGAAAGAAGTCTTCACTTAAAATAGAATGGGAACCGGATGGTTTTGTTTCTTACTCAGGATTACGCGTGCTGAGTCCGGTAGACCCGAAGGAACAAGGCAAGCAGTCGTGGTGGAGTGAAATGACTAAGCAACTCGACTATTATTTTGTAGCGGGCGATAATATGGATGATGTAATAAGCGGATATCGTACTCTTACCGGAAAATCTCCTATTATGCCTAAGTGGGCGATGGGATACTGGCAGAGCCGTGAGAAATATAATACAGCCGACGAAATGCTTGGCGCGTTGAAAGGTTTCCGCGACCGTAATATTCCAATCGACAATATCGTTCTCGACTGGAATCATTGGCCCGAAGACTCATGGGGTAGTCATGAATTCGACAAAAAGCGTTTCCCCAATCCGCAGGCGATGGTAGATTCTATTCACGCTATGCACGGACGTATGATGATTTCTGTATGGCCGAAATTCTATGTAACTACAGAACATTATAAGGAGTTCGATAAGAATGGATGGATTTATCAGCAGTCGGTAAAGGATAGCTTGAAAGACTGGGTAGGTCCGGGTTATCATTACGGTTTCTATGATGCATACGATGCTGATGCTCGTAAGTTGTTCTGGAAACAGATGTATGAGCATTATTATCCGTTGGGCATCGATGCTTGGTGGATGGATGCAAGTGAGCCGAACGTACGCGACTGTACCGATTTGCAGTATCGCAAGGATTTGTGCGGTCCTACAGCCTTAGGCCCTTCTGCCGAATATTTCAATGCGTATGCGTTGATGAATGCCGAAGCCATTTATGACGGTCAGCGTAGTGTAGACAATAATAAGCGTGTATTTTTGCTTACCCGTTCCGGATTTGCCGGTTTACAGCGTTATTCTACCGCTACTTGGAGTGGTGATATAGCGACTCGCTGGGAAGATATGAAGGCGCAGATTACCGCCGGATTGAATTTCGCTGTCAGTGGTATTCCGTACTGGACAATGGATATCGGTGGTTTCTGTGTAGAGAATCGTTATGTAGAAGGACAGAAGCAGTGGAATGAAACTAAAAAAGAGAACGCTGATTATAAGGAATGGCGCGAGTTGAATGCGCGTTGGTATCAGTTCGGTGCTTTCTGCCCGTTGTATCGTGCTCACGGACAATATCCGTTCCGTGAAATATGGGAAATCGCTCCCGAAGGTCATCCGGCTTACAACTCGGTGGTTTATTACTCAAAACTCCGTTACCGTATGATGCCGTATATCTACTCGTTGGCAGGTATGACATGGTTTAATGACTATACTATTATGCGCCCGCTGGTGATGGACTTTACAGCCGATACTAACGTAAATAATATAGGCGACCAGTTTATGTTCGGTCCGTCATTCATGGTTTCTCCTGTTTGCCGTTATGGCGACAGAAGTCGTGAAGTATATTTCCCGAAATCGGCTGGATGGTATGATTTCTATACAGGCAAGTATCAGGCAGGTGGCGAAAAGAAAATTGTAGATGCTCCTTACGAGCGTATACCGCTGTATGTGCGTGCCGGTTCTATCGTACCTTTTGGTCCTGAAATTCAGTATACCGATGAAAAGCAGCCAGAACACATCAAGTTATATGTTTATCAGGGTGCCGACGCTGCCTTTACTCTGTACGAAGACGAAGGTGTAAACTACAATTATGAGCAGGGCAAGTATACCATGATTCCGATGACATACGATGAGGCTAAGAAGCAATTGGTGATAGGAGAACGCAAAGGCGAATTCAACGGAATGCTGAAAGAGCGTACATTCGAAATAATTCAGGTAAGTGCAGATAGTCCGAAGCCGTTTGATATGAAGGCTACAGGCAAGGTTGTGAAATATAATGGTGCTTTGCAAACTATTCAGCTGTAATTTATGAATTATAAGTTCATTAAATATATAATAGTAGGAGTGTGTTGCATGTTGTTAGGAGCATGCAACTCTCCTTCTTCCGATCCGAGAGAAAGACTGAGCTTTAATGATGACTGGCGCTTTTCGTTGGGCGATGATTCATTGGCGGCACAGTTGGACTATGCTGATTCCGGATGGCGAGAATTGAATTTGCCCCACGACTGGGCCATAGAAGGAGATTTCAGTAAAGATAATCCTTCGGGGACCGGTGGAGGTGCACTGCCAGGTGGCATCGGTTGGTATCGGAAGACATTTATTCCGAATAACGCTGACAAGGAAAAACATTTCCGTATAGAGTTCGATGGAGTTTACATGAATTCGGAAGTTTTCATTAACGGAACTTTGTTGGGCAAACGTCCTTACGGATATATTTCTTTCAGTTACGATTTAACTCCTTATCTTAAGTGGGGAGAGAAAAATGTGATAGCTGTACGTGTGGATAATGCGGAACAGCCCAACTCTCGTTGGTATTCGGGATGCGGTATTTATCGTAACGTGTGGTTGGTGAAGACCGGGGATATACGTGTGGCCCAATGGGGTACGCAGGTAACTACAACCAATGTTGAAGCGCAAATGGCTTCTTTAAAAGTTGTAACCACGGTAGAGAATGCAGGAAAGGATGCGAATGCTGAAGTATCAGTACGTTCTGTTCTGCAAGATGCCGATGGTAATGAAGTCGCTCAGGCAGAATCGTCTCTTAATGCGATAGCCGGAAAGACAGTCGATGTGTCTCAGAATTTAAAGATAGAATCGCCACGCTTATGGAGTGTGAAACAGCCTTACATGTATTCTCTGGTTACGGAGATTATGAAAGACGGAAAGTGTATTGATAACTATGTAACTCCAGTAGGTATTCGTACTTTCTCGTTCGATGCGGCGAAAGGCTTTATGCTGAATGGCGAGCCTACTAAAATTAACGGTGTATGCATGCATCACGACTTAGGTTGCTTGGGTGCTGCTGTAAATGTGCGTGCCATAGAACGCCAATTGCAGATTCTTAAAGAAATGGGTTGCAACGGTATTCGATGCTCACATAATCCTCCCGCTCCTGAGTTGCTCGATTTATGCGACCGCATGGGATTCATCGTTATGGATGAGGCTTTTGATATGTGGAGAAAGAAGAAAACATCGCACGACTATGCCCGTTATTTTGATGAATGGCACGAAAAAGATTTGCGCGATTTCATTCTTCGCGACCGTAATCATCCTTCTATCTTTATGTGGAGCATCGGAAATGAAGTGTTGGAACAATGGAGCGACGCAAAAGCAGATACCTTAAGTTTGGAGGAAGCTAACTTGATTTTGAACTTCGGTCATTCGGCAGACATGTTGGCTAAGGAGTCTGAAATGAGCGTAAATTCATTGCAGACAAAGAAGTTGGCCGATTTTGTAAGAGCATTAGATTCAACTCGTCCGGTTACTGCCGGATGTAACGAGCCAGACCCCGCCAACCATCTGTTCCGTTCAGAAGCGTTGGATATCATCGGTTATAATTATCATAATGCCAATGTTCCTATGGTGCCAAAGAACTTCCCTGGCAAGCCGTTTATTATAACCGAAAGTAATTCGGCTTTAATGACGCGTGGATATTATCGGATGCCGAGCGATAATATGTTTATATGGCCCGAGCGTTGGGATAAGCCGTTTTACGATGAGTCATTCGCTTGCTCTTCGTATGAGAACTGTCATGTGCCATGGGGAAATACGCACGAAGAGAGTCTGCTGTTGGTTAAGAAGAACGATTTCATAAGCGGACAGTATGTATGGACTGGCTTCGATTATATTGGAGAGCCTACTCCTTACGGTTGGCCTGCCCGCAGCTCTTATTTCGGTATTGTAGATTTGGCTGGATTCCCTAAGGATGTGTATTATCTGTATCAGTCGGAATGGACAGATAAGCAGGTATTACATGTATTCCCTCATTGGAACTGGACAAAGGGACAAGACGTAGATGTGTGGTGCTATTGCAATAAGGCGGATGAAGTGGAACTTTTTGTGAACGGTAAATCGCAAGGCGTTAAATCGAAAGACGAAAACCACTTGCATGTAGTGTGGCGTGTGAAGTACGAGCCCGGAAACATAAAGGTAGTTGCCAGAAAAGACGGTAAGGTAATTGCTGAAAAAGAAATCCGTACGGCTGGAGAACCCAGTATGATTCGTCTTATTCCCGATAGAACAGTTCTGAAAGCCGACGGCACGGATTTGAGCTTCGTTACTGTGGAAATATTGGATGCTGAAGGAAACCTTTGCCCTATGGCGGATAATCTGGTGAACTTTGAAGTAGAAGGTAACCTCTTCATTGCAGGAGTAGATAATGGCAGCCCAACTTCGATGGAACGTTTTAAAGATAACAAGCGTAAGGCGTTCTACGGTAAGTGTTTGGTTGTATTGCAGAATAATGGAAAGACTGGAAAAGCTCGTCTTAAAGCGGTATCTAAAGGATTGAAAGACGCTACAGTAGATTTGGTTTCAGAATAATGTTAAGTTGAATAATATCATGAAAAGAATATTTATCAGTATTGGTTTATTGAGCATGGCATGTACATGTATGTATGCTCAAAATAATATGGACGTGCCTGTTTATCAAGATGATAAGCAGCTGTTGGAGTTGAGAGTGCAAGATGCCTTGAAGCGCATGACATTAGAAGAAAAGACACGTATTAGTTATGCTCAGGGCAAATTCAGTTCTCCGGGTTGTCCGCGGTTAGGTATTCCTGAACTTTGGATGAGCGATGGTCCTCACGGAGTTCGTGCCGAAATCAATTGGAACGATTGGGGCTATGCCGGATGGACTAACGATAGCTGTACGGCTTTCCCGGCATTGACTTGTTTGGCGGCAAGTTGGAATACAGAGTTGGCCGCTATGTATGGAAAAGCAATAGGCGAAGAAGCACGCTATCGCGAGAAAGACGTATTGTTGGGTCCTGGCGTGAATATTTATCGTACTCCGCTAAATGGAAGAAACTTTGAGTACTTAGGCGAAGACCCTTACCTGGCTTCCGAAATGTGTGTTCCTTATATTCAGGAAGTGCAGAAAAACGGTGTGGCGGCTTGTGTTAAACATTACGCCTTAAATAATCAGGAAGAATGGCGAGGCCATATTGATGTGCAGTTGAGCGACCGTGCCTTGTATGAGATTTATCTTCCGGCATTTAAAGCGGCTGTGCAGCGTGGCGGTGTATGGAGTATTATGGGTGCATATAATAAGGTGCGTGGTATGCACGCCGCGCATAGCAAATTGCTGAATAATGATATCCTGAAAGGAGAGTGGGGATTCGACGGATGTGTAATTACCGACTGGGGAGCTGCACACGATACTTACGAAGCTGCCATGTATGGACTTGATATCGAAATGGGCTCGTATACCAACGGCTTGACTTCGGAATCTGAATTCGGTTATGACGATTACTTCTTGGCCAAGAACTACTTGAAGATGATTCGTGAAGGAAAAATACCTATGGAAGTGGTGAACGAAAAAGCCGCTCGTGTGCTGCGCCTTATTTTCCGTACTGCCATGAATCGTAACAAACCTTTTGGCGCTATGACTAATGAGGCTCATGAACAGACCGCTTATCAGGTTGCCACAGAAGGTATTGTGTTATTGAAGAATGAAGCTTTAAAGAAGAAACAAGCGTTATTGCCCATCAATCCAAGTGCTTATAACAAGGTGCTGGTAGTAGGAGACAACGCTACACGCAATTTAATGTTGGGTGGAGGCTCTTCTGAATTAAAGGTAAAGAAGGTAGTATCGCCATTGCAGGGATTGGAAAAATATTTCGGCAACCGTATAGTATATGCGCAGGGATATGTATCTGGCCGTCCTATGTATGGACAAGAGGAAAAGATACCTCAGCACACCATCGATTCTTTGCGCAACGATGCTATGGAGAAGGCGGCTCAGGTAGACTTGGTTATCTTTATCGGAGGATTGAATAAGAATCATTTTCAGGATTGTGAGGGAGGCGACCGCCTTTCATATCGTCTGCCTTTTGAACAGGATGAGTTGATAAATGGCTTGCTTAAAGTCAATAAGAATCTTGTAGCCGTAATTGTCAGCGGAAACGCAGTAGAAATGCCTTGGGTTAAGAACATTTCTTCCATTGTTCAGTCTTGGTATTTGGGTTCGATAGGAGGTGACGCCCTTGCCGATGTTTTGGTAGGTAAAGTAAATCCCAGTGGAAAACTTCCTTTCTCTTACCCCGCAAAACTTGAAGATTGTCCGGCGCATTTTTACGGTGAGATATCTTATCCAGGCGATAGCATTAAGCAGGAATATAAAGAGGATATCTTGGTAGGATACCGCTGGTATGATACCAAGAAGATTAAACCTCTCTTTCCTTTTGGATACGGTTTGAGCTATACTACATTCCAATACGATAAGCCCGTATTATCTGCCAAGAAAGTGAGTATGGGTGAAAGCTTGTCGGTTTCTGTAAAGGTTAAGAATACAGGAACGATGGCTGGAAAAGAAGCTGTTCAGCTATATATTGGCGATGAGAAATGTTCTTTGCTCCGTCCGCAGAAAGAGCTGAAAGGATTTAAGAAGATCTCTCTTCAGCCGGGAGAAGAGAAGGTAGTTACTTTCGATATAAAGCCCGAGGATTTGCAGTTCTTTGACGACAGCAAGCATGAATGGATTGCAGAACCCGGTAAGTTCAAGGTCTATGTAACGTCTTCTTTGGCTAATGTAGATAATGTAGCGGAATTTATGTGCGTTGAATAATGTAGCTTGTAGTATTAGAATTCTGTATATATCTTGACAAAGTTGTCTCACATCGACCGATACGCACGCTCACAACGGTCGATACTAGCGCTCACATCGACCGTTATGAACGCTCGTATCGGTCGGTAT